>Ga0172375_10008196_pt1 | contig 14110 bp, 8 predicted proteins | sample LakKiv1m_FD_114537 | JGI IMG/M metagenome (GOLD analysis project Ga0172375, IMG submission 114537) | Freshwater microbial communities from Kabuno Bay, South-Kivu, Congo - kab_092012_11.1m | ecosystem: Environmental > Aquatic > Freshwater > Lake | place: Democratic Republic of the Congo...
AAAATGGAAATCATCTTTTGTGCTGTTTTTTTATCACTATTTTATTTTACCTATTATTTCTTTTTTCAAACAGACAGATTACTCAAAAAAACTAAATGTGGGTTTTTAAGGGTGGACTAATTATGTATTTTTGGCTTTTAATTTGGATTTTGCCGTTAAAATTACTGAATTTATTAAGAAGAAACCTTGCATTTATTAAATTAATTCCTTAATTTTATTTGAAAAATAGTTTTTTAATAGAAAAAATGTTGTTTTTTGTAAAAAATATGAGATTTTAAGTTTTTTATTTTATAAATTGTATATTCTTAATATTTTATATATTATTAACTTTGCTTAAAATTATATTTACGATTGTAAATTATTATTTTTTAATAATTTTTTGGTAAATTGCTTTTTTTTTAGTAAATTTAGAGGTAAGCAATGAATTATCTGAGACCACTTAGACTAAATGGTTTAGTTTTTTATGTGTTTTTAATAGCTCTTTTTGTAAATATAGGGTGTAGTAGAAATGGGAGTGCAAATTCGCAATTAAATTTATCTCTCCTTAAAGATTATCATCAACAAATTTCACAACCAATTCCATATGAATTGAGTGAAAACCAAAATCTCGACTTTTATCTTGATATGACTGACGGATTAAAAGTTGCTTTTCAAAATAAAAACTCAAAATCATTTTTTGACAATATATTAACATCACTAAGTTTTAATAAAGTTGATTTTTATGAAGTTGCAAATAATTCTGTTAAACCTTTCCCAAATTATAGTAAAGAGCAAATTTTTAATCGAGTCAGTGATCCAAATAACTTTTCAAGATCTTATGCTCCTTTCAAGACTGTAATTGATGAAGTATTAAAAAATAATTCTCAAGCAATTTTTGTTACCGACGGTGAACTTTGGACGGTTGATAATGGACAATCCAATTTCCCTTGGGCACAAGAAGGGTTTACTGAATGGCTGGAAAGAGGCAATTTACTTCACTTTTATATTACCGATCATCCATACTCAGGCGAAGAAAGACATCTTTATTATATAGTTTTTATTCCTAAGTTTAGCATTAGTAAAAATAATTGTCTTACCGAAATAGACTTTTCATTAAAAAACAGTATTTTGGCTAAAAATGTTTCATATACATCCTTGTCTTTTGGCAACAGTCTATTTAAGATATTTGATCAATATTCATCAGAAAAAAGTGGTGGTGTCAGTCAAATCCTTTCAATAAACCCGCAATCATATCATAAAGATAGCGAACTTTCATTTGAGGTAATTGAACCACAGATTAATTGGTCTGACATTAAAAAGTATATTAAGGAGTCTCAGGAACAAAAAGGAGGGGTCCATTTTTTAAGAAAGATTTTTTTGGATAACTCCCTTAATAAGTTTTATGATTTTAGTAAAATTGATATCAAGGTTTATGATATTTATGAGGATTTTGTAAAATATCAACAATACACCACAAAAGTAGAGGAATTTAGGAATTTAAAACCGAAGTTTAAAACAGATCCTAGTGGAAATAGAATTTTAGATGAAAATGCAAGTGATTATGCAATCGCAAAAAAATATTATGACAATTCCGGAAGGCCACTACGGGAAATTCTTTATGAGAGAATTGTATCACAGGAAGTTAAAGAACTTTTTACCTTGGACACAACTTTATACAATAACACCTATTCCTTGAACAAAAAGGCGGAGATAGGAATAAAGATTCATCCTAATTTTAATGGTAGCCAGGTATCAAACAAAAGAGATAATTTATTTAAAGTCGACATTGTGCTAAAAAGTAAACCATTAATTCCTGATAATCTATTGCAAAAATTTATATGGGGCGGGGGCAAATCAGCTAAAAATACTTCGCTCTACAATAGCATTCTAAAAGCATTAGAAAATTCTAATTTAAAAGAAGGGAAAATTATTTATACATTTTATATTAAAACACTCAAAAGTGATCTTTAATATTTAATTTACATAATATTTTATAAGAATCAATTGAGAGGATTATGCAAACAGAATTTACACTAAACGAACTTTCGAATTTAATTTCGGCAATTTATATTTGGGCTATTATAATATCAGTATTGGCTTTTGGTCTAATATTCCTTATATCCAATTTAATAGCATTTCAAGGAGGTAAAAATCCCAAAGATCCCGCTAAAAGAAAAATGTGGTTTTTTATTATTTGGTTTGTTACTTCTGCCGGTTTTTTTGTTTACAATTTTTGGTTTAATTATATGGAAATACCGAACATTGCTTTCCAATCTGACTATTTCATTCATGTGATTATTAGTTCATTATTGGTTGTGGTGCTTTATTTCTTGCTGGTTTTTATAGTTAGTAAAATTTGTAAAAGTTGTAAAATTGCAACAATCTTCCCCTCAAAAAATGGATAAGTAATGGCAAATCAAGTTTTCTTAGTAGGTATTGGTGGTACCGGGATGCGTTGTTTGGAATCTTTTGTTCACTTGTGTGCGCTTGGTATGTTTGATGAAACAGAAGTCAATATTCTTGCCCTGGATACTGATAGAGATAATGGTAATTTCCGAAGGGTGCGAGAACTGATAATAGATTCATACAATAAGGCAAAGGGTGTTGACAAAAAACATTATCCATTAAAAAACACTCTTTTCTCTGCAAAAATTAATCATTATCAATTTAGTCCGGATTATTCTAAGTTCAATACTTTTGAATCGCTTTTTAATTATCGAGATGCAATGTATCATGAGCGTCACAAAGCGGATGTAGCAAATTTATTGTTAACAGGCAATGTTAGAACTTTTGATCTTAAGCATGGTTATAGGGCGCAAACTCATGTTGGTTCTTTGTTAATGTACCATGCAATTATTGACGAGGTTGAAAACAATCCACGATCAGAGCTAAGAAGTTTTATTGAAAAGCTTACTCAAACAGCAGGAACATCGTCATCCAGAGTCTTTATTTTTGGGTCAGTATTCGGTGGAACCGGAGCCTCGTCTATACCTGTAATTCCAAAAGCACTTGTGAAAGCGGCCTCCATTGTATCGCCCGGTAACGAATTAAGTCTCAATACATATTTTGGCGCAACTTTGGTAACTTCTTATTTTTCTTTCAAATTACCGAGTGATGAAATTAGAAAACAGCAAAAAGTGGTTGCATCTTCTGATAGGTTTTCATTAAATTCGCAAGTTGCAATGATGTTTTATGAAGCAGATGAAACAGTAAAAAAAACTTACCAAAAATTTTATTTGATGGGAACTGAAAATAATAATTTCCAACCTTCAAAACTGGATAAGCCTATAACCGGTGGGCAAGAACAAGAAAATGATTCGCATTATATTGAACTTTTAGCTGCTTCAGCGGCGTTCGATTTTTTCAATTTACCTGAATCTCAGCTTAAAGAGAACAAAGACAATCAAAAAATTGATTATCTTTTTAGAACAAGAGATTTAGACGAAAAATTAAGATTTAGTGACTTTGTCGGCATTCAAAACGAAGAAAAGTTTGCAAGGAATTTTGGAATTATGGTTGCATTATCGTTTATGGTAAATGTTGACATTTATGATTTTTACGAGCAAGCTCGATCAGGAAAACTTATCAAAGATAACATTATTGGTTATGAAGATATCGACAACAAAGAAATTGAAGGATTAAAAAAATACTTTGATTTATTTCATTTTTCCGTTGATAGTGAAAAAGTAGGAGATGGCTGGTTACGTCAACTTCATCGTTCTGCGGGAGGAGGGGATAAATTTTTATTCGATTCGTCTCTTTTTAGCATAACAAGTTATTCTGAGCTTAAAAAATTTAGTTTTAACAAAAGCATTTTCCCAAAAGGTTCAAATTTCGAGAACAATCAATTCAAAATTGGTGTGTTTGGGCTTGGTGGAAGCATTTTTGACACTTTTAAAGGTAAATTTAAATCAATTGGTGAACCTGATTTAACTAATAAATGCGAAAAACTAACAAAAAGGATTTTCGACACATTTGCAATTCTTTATGGATTCAATGTTTAAATTGTATTAAACTCGAGAGGATATTATGGCACAAGGTAAAGCTTTATTAATAAAAAGCTATACAGAAAAAAAAGAAAGCACTTCATCTTGGCATAGGTTAGAAGAGATAGAACCTTACATTATGGGTATTAAAACAGGTGATATTACCTCAAATGTTGATTCCACAACATTAAACGATCTTATATCAGGCGTTCCCACTCCTTGGGCAAGAGCAAAACTATTTTGGTTTTCATTTAAATATTTGCAGAAGCAAGATGCCAATATTCAGACCTCGGGATTAGTAGAATTCTATAAAATGCTTCTAAATGAATGGAAAGGACTCATTGCAATGATTGCCCTTTTTCCCGATAGAATTCATTTTTCTGAACCTATTTATCTTGAAAACAAAAAAAATGATTTATTTGATATATCTGATTCTTTTGGAAGGATGTTATTCGATGAAAAAGATCTATGGAGTGACTTAACCAAAGGTCCTGATGCGGAACCATTTACACAGCTAATTTATTATGGAGATGAAGAGCAGTTAATCGGAGCAACTTCTCCATATTCGATTATTTTCACTTCTGTAGATTACTCACAACTAAAAGATGTAAATGACATTCGATGGTATCGTAATGGCAAATTTGAAGACCCACTTCCATTTTTAAATCAGGATCAAATTCAAAAACTTTATTTAGTCATAAAAAATATAACTGATAATTTTCGAAAATTTGAATCAAATGTATACTCCTTAAGAAGTCGTGATACGATTATAGAAAAAACGGATGGTATTACAAATTACTTGTATTCATGGCAAAATGAAATAAAGAGATCCGGTAAAAGATTATTAGAAAGAGGCCCAATCCCCAAAATTAAAAATCTTTCAGAACCATTTGCAATACTTTTTAATTCGGAGCAGAAAGTATACCAAAGACAAGATACGTCTTTATCATTCGAAAAGCCTGCTATTGAACAGGGTTTGCTTATGGAAATTAAAGATTTGCAATATCTTCTGAAAGAGGATGAAATCATCATTGGATGGCCTGAAGTAAAAGAAAAAAAGCAGTCACTTAAAACTGCCGCCGTTCATCTTTTAGCCGTCAATGACCCGGTTGAAAACAATATTAAGTATTTCCCGTTGCCCTTAAGTTTTTGGGGTTTGAAATTATTTCGAAATAAATTAAAACAACTTATAGAAGGAAGTACAGGAGATTCATTACGAGCCAGAATTACTGAACATAATACATTATTGGTTGAAATGACTATCATTATTGATGGGACTTCAATCAGTCTTAATCCAAAAGAGTATAAAATTCAATTGGAAGATTTTAAATCTCGCAAAATAGTAATGTGGCCAAACTTTATCTCTGCGGTATGGAAAAAATACTATCTATATTCTGAATTCCCAAGTAATTTGTCAGGACTTAAATATTATCCTTTTTATAAAGAAAAAGGCGTTGAATTTCTGGAAAATAATGATACATTTGTTTTTTCCGATACTCCATTGGACGAAATGCCTCAAGGATTAAGTATTGAAACTATAGTTAACTATCCGGTAAATCGCGTGCCGGAAGAATCACATAAATATGAAGTTATCAGATCTAATAAGCCTATTGCCGGTCTTTTAATTAAATGCGAAGTACAAGGAAAGATGCAGGATGCGGGTTTTCTTGTAATCAAAGTCGAAGATGAATCAATGGGTTCAAATAAAATAAGAGATTATTCTAATACTCCTCCTCGAAATAAAGTTATTGTAGGAATAGATTTTGGAAGTACAAATACCTGTGTTAATTATTCAACTATTGATACTTCTACCGTTTCTGCAATACCATTTACTAATCGCCGTGTCCCTTTAGTTGGAGTTGAAAATTTAGAAGGTGGGAGTGCAGAGTTTGATGAATTGTTATTTTTTCAAAACGAAGAGGTCTTTAAAGGACAAATTAAATCTTGGTTGCATGAACATGATAAAAGATATATTAAGAGTAGATCGATTGAAGAGATCTCAGGTGGTGTACCCATTTATGAAAAGAATATTGCTATAATGGCAATGGATAAATTTGCTATAACTACGCAAGCAGGTGTATTACATTATAATCTAAAATGGTTATCTAATGTTACGGGTACAGAAATGAAAACTGCTTATATAAGAACGATTTGGGCCCAAATATGTGCCGACCTTTATGCCAATCAATGTTATCCAACACAATTGAAATGGTCTTTCCCGGGTGCATTTTCTACATATGATAAAAACCAACATACTACAATTTTTGAAACTTACCTTCCAACTCTTAAAACCACGGAATTTAAAGATCAAGTATATAACGAGTTTTCTGTCGAACCTGCAATGACAGAATCCGAAGCAGTTTTTAGATATGCACTTACTCAAACTACTTTTTCATTAGGAAGCAAAAACATATTTTTAGGTATTGATATTGGTGGAAGTACGAGTGATATATTACTTATGGCTCAAGACCCTTCGTCCAATAATAAGTATAGACTTTTTAGTGAAAGTTCTATTCGTTTAGCCGCAGGCGTATTTTTTGACGCAATTATTAAATCCAATGAGTTTCGAAAGGTGCTTGTCGAATTCTATAATAGCAATAAAAGTGCAATGGGACTAAAAATTGAAAATATTGAAAATATGTTAATTAGGAAAGAGACTTCGCCTTTTTATCTTAATAGTATATTCGACCAATTAAAAGAGGAGCATTTACCATTATTTTATGCGTTTGTTGGACGAAAAGTTCCGTTTGTCTTCTCTATCCCGGCATATGTGACCGGTTTATTGCTTTATTATTCCGGAAAATTGACCGCAAAGCTTATAGAAAATAATTTTGAACATATTACCAATATAGATCTCCTTCCGTTTGGAAAAGGAGGTAGGATATTCCAATGGATGGATACTTTCCCGGGTAAAATGGCTACAGATTCATATTACAAAGATTGCTTTTTAACCGGATTGGGTGAAAAGCACAATAATATTATTTTCCAGAGAAGGACTACAACTTTCCGCGACAATAAATCTGAAGTTTCTATTGGTCTTGTAGCACAGAAAGAAGATTTATTAATTGGAGAAAATATTCGAGAAAATTCTGATATTTTTGCTGAAAAAGGTGTTAAATTGATTTCTCCCGATGGGGGAACTATTGCAGTTGATGAATTAGAAACTGCCAGATATCAATTTTTCTATGATTTAAATAACATGAAATTGCCTGATATTTATGAAAATTTTAATGAATTTTTAGATATATTTTTAACATTCTCCGGCAAAAAAAATAAATTAATAGAGGATGTCGTTTCTATTGACAGTCAGCGAAAATTGTTGGCGGAGATGCTTAAATCATATTTGCAAAATGATACCGAATACATTAAAGCTAAAAATGAATCAGCAAAAACCGGGATATTTGAATTTAAGTACCCACTTTTAATTGCTGAAGGTATGTGTTTTCTAGAAAAAGTTCTTATTCCAGAAGTATTTAAGACGTAACTATGTCAGAAAGTTGCAGTTTAGCATTACATTTTAACTTAGAGTTTGCAATTGGCACTGTGAATAATTACGGCAATATGTGTCCGATATTTAAAAACGGTAATAATGTTATGGGACTATATTTTAAGAACAATCGAAATGAGAATATTGTTCAATATAGTTTTGATTATAAGAAATATTTTCAAAAAGAAGAACCAAATTTTTTTGGGAATTTTTTTGAAATTATAGAGGATACGGATTGCACTTTTTGGAAAAACGATTACGAATATCCTTGTATTCGATTATTGCAATATTCCGGATTTATTGATGATATTAAAAATAATTATTATTCTCTTACCGGCATAAATGATAGCGAACCAATTATAACTTACATATCTTATTCGGAAAATATTTCGGCAATTTCGAAAAATATTTTAAATAATTTTTTAGTTGATAATGGCTTTAAGATTGCTGATTTTAATTATTCCATTTCGGAATTGTTTTGCCATAATTTTATTTTATCAACCAAAAATAGTTCCACTAAGAATTTTTTGGTATTGGAAGCGTTAAACGATAATCTAAATATTTCATATATAATGTGTTCGCCCGGAGAAATAAAAAAACTTTTTTTTGAAATCCACAATGGTCTTGGTGAGGATCCAAGGACTTCAATTATTATAAAATTTATTGTTAATAAAGTCAATTCTGTTAAAGGGTTATTAAAGACTCATGAAGAAAAAGAGTTGGAATACAAAAGACTTTCGTTTAGAAAAGAGGAATTGTGGAAAAGGTTCCAGATGAGTCCACCTGCATTCGGTTTATATTTGGAAGATATTTCTTTTAAAGTTACCGGCAATAAACAATATTCATGTTTGGTAAAAAATGAAGATATTGTTAAGCAAACAGGTGAATATGTTAATCATCTATTCGATGTTCTTGTCGTATTCTTGCGAAAATATAAAATAAGAGAGGAGGAAATTGATTTTGTTATTTTATTGGGGGATTCGTTAAATAATGATTTGATCTTGCAAAAAGCAAAAAAGTCTTTTAGTGACACTAAAGTAAAAATTCATCGTAACTTAGAAATTTCTGAAATTTTAAATGGTTATTTTTCAATTGGTATAAAAGAAATAGATATTGTCGAATTAGTTAAAAAAGAAATAGAAGATAAAAACATAAAAAATGATGATGATAATGAGAGACGTATAATTGAGGAAAAGAAAATTGGAGAAAAAAAAGTCATTAATGACATCATTAAAACTAATGATATTTTAGAAAAATTAATGATAAAAGTTAGAAATTTGCTTGATAACGGAAAAGTTAATGAGGCAAGTGCAGCATTTTCTGAAGAGACTTCAAAAATTAAAAATGACGATAATGCAACAAATTTCAAGATAAAAGAAATTGAACAATTACTAATTGAAGATAGAATACGCAGAGATAGCTATCAAAAGGAAATAAAACAAGCCGATAAATTGTTTAATAATCAAAATTACCCGGAAGCATTATTTCACTATAAGTTAGCAATAGGCTTTCTTGAGAAAGAAGAGTATCCTCGAACTAGAGTGGCTGAAATAGAAAAAATACTCAAAAAACCTGAACGGCCACCCCTTCCTTCAGAGCAAATCGTTAATGGAAACTCGATTAATAATATTGCACCTGGCATTCCACCATTAGATATCATTCGGGGAGGGAAGAATCAAAGTCCAAAAGATAATGGGAAATCAAATAAAATTCTAAAAGATCTTAACGAAGCACCACCCATTCCGGGAAGTAAGAACCAGGGTACAAAAGATAATGGGAAATCAAACAGAATTTCCAACGAATTTAAAGAAGTACCACCTATCCCGGGTGTTAAGAATCCGGGTTCAAAAGATAATGGGAAATCGAATACAAATTCCAAAGAACAATTAAAAGTACCTCCTTTACCTCCGGAGATACCAAAAAATAAAAATAGATAATAAGTATTTTTTTAACTAAATATAAGGATAATTATGGCAATTGATCTAAAAAAGAAACAAAAATTTGATCTTGCCAAAAAAGCACCCGGACTGAATAAAATTATAGCCGGGTTAGGGTGGGATACAAGTATTGTTAAAGGCACCGCCGTTGATTGTGATGTTGCGGTATTTATGTTAGCGGGAAATAACAAAATACCTGCCGATGAGTATTTTGTTTTTTACAACAATCTAAATAGCGGTGATAATTCTGTCAAACACTTGGGAGACAATAGGGATGGAAAAGGAGATGGCGATGATGAAAGCATTGATATTGATTTATCCAAGGTTAATCAAAGTGTTGTTCAAATATTATTTGCTGTTACTATTCATGAAGCTGAAGAAAGAGGACATAGCTTTGGTGATATAGAAAATGCTTTTATCAGAATTTATAACAAAAATAATAATGACGAATTGTGTCGCTATACTTTGAATGAACAATTTACAAATAGCGATTCTATAATCATTGGTAGACTGTATCGGATTGGTTCAGTATGGTAATTTGAGGCAATGGGCAATGCTTTTTCAGGCGGTTTGGGAACATTAGTTAAACTTTACACTTAATAATTTAATTTAAAAACAAAAAAAAGGAAATATTTATGGGGTTCAATTTAACAAAAGGTCAGAGATTTGATTTATCAAAGGTAGCTCCGGGTTTAATGAAAGTTAGAATTGGATTGGGATGGACTCCAAACGAAGAACCGGACGGACCGGATTTTGATTTGGACGTATCGGCATTTGGAATTAATGATAAATTTAAAATTCCTGATGATAGCTATTTTGTCTTTTACGGGCAAGTAAGAATGGGGAACTCAATTGAAGATACTAAAGAAAAAGGTCTTTACAGACCCGTGACATTTGATGGGGCTGTTATGGGTGCAATAGATGACCCGGATGGAAGCCGAAGTGACGGTGATGATGACGAAGACATGATAATTGCATTAAATAAGGTTGATCCAAAGGTACAACAGATAATAATATGCGTAACTATTTGTAAATACCCATATGATAACAATAAAGATAAAAGGACTTTAAAACAGAACTTTGGTATGGTTGACGATTGTTATGTACGTATTGTGAATGACGTTAACGGAGAAGAAATGGCTAAATATCAACTAAAAGAGTCGTTTAAAAACGAAGATGCTGTTGAATTTGGTCGTCTGTACCGTGTTGGTGGTTCTTGGGAATTTGAAGCAATGGGAAGAAGCCATCAAGGTAGTTTGCAAACACTTGTTGATTTATACACCTAACAAAGGAGGATTTTATGGCTTTTAATCTGAATAAAAATAATGATATGGATAAATCAACTCAGGCTACGAAGAAATTTGATTTATCCAAAAGTAAAACAGAGTTGGGCGCTACAACCCCGGAAATAAAAAAGAAACGTTCCCCAATTCTATGGATATTAATTGTCTTTTTGGCATTAATAGGATTATGTTATTTATTGGACCCATTTCCCTCGCAAAAAACAACCGTCAATCCTGAATCCACTCAAAATACAATTAATAGTACGAATAATAATAATGTAGAAACTACTCCTGAATCGCCCACTAGTATTGATAATAATAGTTCTAAATCTACCGGGCAACAGCTAAGTTCGGACGTAAAACCCGGAAAGCAAAGTTCAAGTACGAAAGAATCTAATCAAACTATGGCAAGTAACACAAATAGTGCTATTAAAGAAAAAAAGAATCAAAGCGATCTGACTAAGAATGTTGAAAAATCACAAGACGTTAATTTACCCGGTACTCAAACTGCTTTGGCAAATAAATCTTCAATTTCAGTTTATAATTTTGGAAACAATAGTTCAGAGATTTTACAAGAGAACCAACAATTAGAAACATTGTATAAATATTTAATTGATAATCCCAGTTCATCTATAAAAATTATTGGACATACTGATAATGTTGGAGATCCTGACTTGAACGATGATTTATCACGAAGAAGGGCAACTGCAGTTTATAATTATCTTGTTAACAAAGGTGTAGCGAAAAACAGATTGGAAACTTCATGGAAAGGAGAGCTTGAACCTATAGCCGATAATAATACTTTAAATGGAAGAGCACAGAATCGGAGAGTCGACTATATTATAAATAATTAGTCTTTTTATATTTTAAGTTTATCAACCATCTTTATTGTAAAGGTGGTTGATAAAAATTCCCTTATTGAGGAATATTTTTGTGGTTATTATACCGAAATTAAATTGAGGATTAAATGACAAATTCACGGACAATCAAATATTCAGGATTAACGCAGTCCCAAGTTGCTGAAAGCAGAAAAAAACATGGCGCAAATATTCTAACACCTCCCAAAAGAGATCCTTGGTGGAAGTTGTTTTTAGAAAAATTTGATGACCCGGTAATCAGGATTTTATTGATTGCCGCTGTTATTGCCATTGGAGTTGGTTTTATTGACGGGCAATTTGTTGAAGGAATAGGAATTATAGCGGCAATTCTTTTGGCAACGGTTTTAGCTTTTTTTAATGAGTTTAAGGCTAACAAAGAATTTGATATTTTAATTAAAGCTAATGACGAAGTACAAGTTAAAGTAATTCGCGATGGCGGGTTTCATTCAATTCCCAAAAAGGATGTTGTTGTTGGTGATTTAGTTTTAATTGAAGTAGGCGAAGAAATTCCGGCAGATGGAAAAATAATAGAGTCGGTATCGTTTCAAATTGACGAATCAAAACTAACGGGCGAATCAGTTCCTGTTAAAAAATGCGCCTTTACCGAGTTAAATGGTCAAAATATCAAAGAAAGTACCTTTTCAATTGATTTGGCTTTAAGAGGAGGTATAGTAGCGGAAGGACATGCGATTGTTGAAATTACTCATGTGGGTGATGCCACCGAAGTTGGAAAGATCACTAAGGAAGCATCAGAGGAAAATGAAGAAAGCACACCTTTAAATAATCAGTTAAAGAAATTAAGTGACATTATTGGAGTTGTCGGTTTTGGGATGGCAGCAATAACATTTATCGCATTAGTTCTAAGATGCGTCTTGGTTGGAGAAATCACGATGAACCAAAATCAATGGATATTTAGTACTGTTGTAGCAATTTCGATAATGATTGCGTTATTAAAAGTATGGTTACCAATAATTTATGATGCACTTGGTCTATTAGGTAAAGAAAAAGAACCACCGGAATTTATTGATGATGAAGGCTACAAGGGATGGGTCTTTACCGGAAGTATTGCTATCGCTGTGTTTTTTGTTTTTACATCCATTGGGTATTTTTTAGGGCATCTCGATGCTAATATCTATGGATGGATACCTACAAAAGTAGCTAGATACTTCTTGGATTATTTTATGATAGCCGTAACAATTATTGTAGTTGCTGTACCTGAAGGCTTAGCTATGAGTGTAACATTAAGTTTAGCTTATTCCATGCGAAAAATGACTGCTACAAATAATCTTGTTCGAAAAATGCATGCCTGTGAAACAATTGGCGCTGCTAATGTCATTTGTTCTGACAAAACCGGTACACTTACCATGAATCAAATGAATGTTTTTCAATCAGTATTTCATTCAACCAAGGATAATAAACCAAATCAATTTATTTCAGAAATGATTTCTGCCAATTCAACTGCCAATCTGACTTATGAAGGAAATACTATTTCTGCGTTGGGTAATCCTACCGAAGGAGCATTGTTGATTTGGTTGAATAAGAACAGTCATGATTATTTGGCTTATCGTAGTGATTTCAAATTAGAAAAACAGCTTCCATTTAGTACGGAAAATAAATATATGGCAACTTCCGGAATCTCTAGAATTACAAATAGTAAAGTGACTTATATCAAGGGGGCGCCTGAGATTCTTATTGAAAAATGCAACAGACTACTTGATGGAAACAGTAAAGACATACCTCTCGATGGTCAAAGAAAGGAAATTTTATCAAATCTGGAATCTTACCAATTGAGGGGTATGAGAACAATTGGATTTGCCTATTGTGATAACATGAAATGTCTCACCACGGAGAAGCCTGAAGAAACAATTAAAAATCTTATTTGGGTAGGCTTTTGTGCAATTGCCGATCCGATTCGAGGAGAAGTACCAAACTCAATAAAATTATGCACAGATGCCGGAATTGAAGTTAAGATGGTTACAGGAGATAGTCTTGATACAGCAAAAGAAATAGCACTGCAGATCGGACTTATCAATGAGAAAAATGGATCTTCGTCAATGCTGACAGGTAAAGAATTCAATTTGTTGACTGATAACGAAGTGAAGGAGAGACTTAATTCGTTGAAAATTTTAGCTCGAGCTAGACCAATGGATAAATTGCGATTGGTAAATCTTCTAAAAGATCAAAAGAATGTCGTTGCTGTAACAGGAGACGGTACCAATGATGCACCGGCATTAAATAGGGCAAATGTTGGGCTGGCTATGGGTACCGGTACAGCGGTGGCAAAAGAAGCAAGCGATATTATTCTTTTGGATGATTCTTTCAATAGTATTGTAAATGCTGTTAATTGGGGACGTTCACTCTATCAGAATATTCAGCGATTTATTTTATTTCAATTAACAATTAATGTGGCTGCTCTTTGTATTGCGTTAATCGGACCGTTTATTGGAGTAAGTTTGCCATTTACAGTTACACAAATGCTTTGGATTAACTTGATTATGGATACCTTTGCGGCGCTTGCATTGGCGGCAGAGCCTCCACACAGTAGTGTTATGAATGACAA
>Ga0172375_10008198_pt1 | contig 14109 bp, 10 predicted proteins | sample LakKiv1m_FD_114537 | JGI IMG/M metagenome (GOLD analysis project Ga0172375, IMG submission 114537) | Freshwater microbial communities from Kabuno Bay, South-Kivu, Congo - kab_092012_11.1m | ecosystem: Environmental > Aquatic > Freshwater > Lake | place: Democratic Republic of the Congo...
CAGCCATAAAACTACCACTAGAAAAGAAAGCAGAATGATTAAATACTCCGGTAAACGTCGCCAGAATTTCCCCCAATCCACATTTTCGGACACTTCAGACAGCATCGCCATGGCCTTTTTAATGAGAAAAAGCGGAAGAAAGAAAACCAAAAAAATTAGTACTTGAAATGGATTCACGAACATCATTATAACATAAATATCTAAAAATACAATATAGGGGGATCTTTCTTTGACTGCCTAAAAATAATTGAGTATTATACTAATATGAATAGAATTTGGCTTGTTTTCTTGGGGGACTTTTTTTCTTTTTGGGCGTCTTTTTTAGTGATTATATCTCTGAGGTTCAGTCATGCAATTTTCCAGATGGCTCTAAAGAGCCATCTCCTTCCTTTTCTCCTCCTGTACCTAGCTTGGATTCTTATTTTCTACCTTTTTGGACTTTACGACCTAATAAAGATTAAACCAACCATCACACAGATTCGACGTTTCGGACTGGCGCTTATTCTGTCTTTTGTGGTCGGAATATTCCTTTTTTATTTCGTCCCGATCTTCGGCATCTCGCCAAAAACCAACTTGCTTTTCGAACTCGTCGGCTTCGGAATACTTTCTTTCTTGGTTCGAAGGATTGTGTATCTCCTTTTTTCGAAACAAATTGTCAGACCGACTGTTTTGGTCGGAGAAAAGGCTTGCTTAGATGAGCTCAACAGCGCCATCAAGGGCAATCCACAGCTTGGACTCCAAATTATTTCCTACACGAATGATCTGGATAACTCCATAAAAAAATACGGTTCTCTTAAAAATTCGCTTTTTATTTTCGAAAACATTTCCGGAAAAATCGCCGAGGAGAACATCGTAACTCTTTATGAAAACAAGGCGGAAATAATGGAAGGGGTTGGTGCGTACGAGGCATATTTGGCAAAGATACCAACAAACTACATTTCTCAATCTTGGATTATCGAGAATCTGAGCGCCCGACAAAACTTCTTTTACGCTTTTACTTCACGAATATTGGATATTACCGTCTCTGTGGCAGTTCTCGTCATTTTCTCCCCTTTCCTCCTTTTGGCCGTCTGCCTGATTTTTCTCTATGATCGCGGACCAGTTTTTTATACGCACGAGCGAATAGGTCTAAACAGAAAAATATTCAGAATTTATAAATTGCGCTCAATGGTTGTGAATTCTGAAACGGATGGAATAGCCTGGGCAAGTGTGGACGATACTAGGATTACCCCGGTCGGTCGAGTTATTCGAAAGTTGCACTTGGATGAAATTCCCCAAATGTTCAACATTATCCGGGGGAACATGACCTTGATTGGCCCCCGGCCGGAACGTCCGGGCTTTGTAAAAATTTTGGAAGAGGCTATCCCGCATTACCGTCTGCGCCACGTGATCCGCCCCGGCTTTACTGGCTGGGCGCAGATAAAGTACCGCTATGCTAGGAGCATCGAGGATTCCAAAGAAAAATTCGAATATGACCTGTATTATTTAAAGAACCGAAATATTTTCCTGGATTTCGGAATTATCTTAAAAACTATCCAAATAATCTTTACGCACTAGGTTGACCAGCAGCTGCTTCTAAAAAAACAGTCTTTGTTTTCTGGTACATTTTTTCAAAACCAAACATTTCTTCAGACTTAAGGCGGCTCTGTTTGCCAAATTCATCCAAAATGTCCGGATTTGATAACATTTTGATCAGGTAATTTGCAATATCTTTGGGATATTTACTGTTATTTTTCAATAGATACCCATTAACGCCATCACTAACAGATTCCGGTATTCCTCCCACATTGCTAGCAATTATTGGCAACCCCGCTTTCATGGCTTCCAAAATCACATAAGGAAATCCTTCATGCTTGCTCGGCAAAACAAATACGTCACTTTTTTTAAGATAGGACCAAAGTTGTTCCCGGTTGTAAGCGCCAGGAAGATCGAAGTTATCTTTAAGGTTATATTTATTAATAAGCCTTTCCAATCTAACAAGTTCCGGTCCGTCTCCCAAGATATGCACGGCCAAAGTCTCGCGTACTTTTTCAGGAAGCAACAAAAAAGCTCTTATTAAAGCTAGAGGGTTTTTCACAGAGGTTAGCCTAGAAGCAAATAAGATGTGATTTTCTTTATTTCCAAGGGGGATACTATTGGTTGAAGTTTGCGGTTCCCCACTACCAATACCATTATGAATAACGATTAGTTTTTCAGGTGGAGCAATTTTACAGCGTAGGGCAAGAGCGCGATCATATTCGGAAACGCAGATAATTTTTGAGCAAAAGCGAGAAGTAATTTTTTCGGAAAAAATAGTAACGAGTTTGCGAAATAGTGGGGCACCTTGTGAAAAAGACCATCCGTGCGCGGTAAAAACAGTCGGAATTCTATTTCGTAAAATTATGCGCGTCCAAAAACCCGCAACCCCGCTTTGACAAGCAACAACTTCTGGGGAAAAAATATCAACTGATTTAAGTAATTTCCTTTTTATGGTTGGCCAGAGAAAAATATTGTAATTATTTGCAAAAAAAGTGTTTGGGAAGAAAATACATCCATTATTGCGGGCTTCTTCCTCAAGCCGCCCCCCAGGATAGGCCATGATTGCCACTTGGTGACCATCCTTGATCAGTCGCAGAGAAAGATCTGCCACATATTTTTGGGCCCCGCCAATATTTGACTTTGTGATAACAAATAAAATGCGCATATTAAAATTTAATAAAGCCGTAAAACATTCCAAAAGCCCGAAGCCAATGGCCACTCAAAAGTTGGCGAAGTACCCAACCAAAACTGGACCAGACAAACCATATTCGATGTAAAAAATCCTGCTTACACCTTTTGTGAAATATTATCTTCCTGTGCTTACTTTCTTTGAACCCTGTTTCAAATGCCCCTTCTCTACCCCCGGAGCCGTGAGCATGAAAAACTTTGGCAGACGGTTCTATGATTACCTTATAGCCAAGATTTTTGGAAGCCAGAAAAAAGTCAACATCCTCCAGGGCAGTTCGGCCGTCTGATAAAATGTTAAAGCCGCCGTTTTTTTTTGCTCCCTCTGTCCTATAGCTGGAAACACCTCCGTGAGCATAAAAGCCATACTCTTCTTCTTCTTTAATTTTATCGTTCCACACCTGGTAAGCAACTTCATTTACATCCCACTGTCCCTTAGAGGAAATGGCAAATATTTTATTGTACAGTCTTTCGGAAAAGGTTTTACTTCGGTTGTTTGTAATAACCCCACCTATTGCCAGGATTTTGGTATCAAAAAAGTGTTTTTCCCAGCTCCCCATTATTATCTCAAAAAAATCCGGGTTCAATACCAGGTCGTCATCTAGAATAAAAAAGATGTCTTCTTTTGTTAGATTTATGCCGATATTACGGGACAAGGAGGTCCCTCGAGGTTCCGTGGAATATTTTTTTTTGCGATAAATAAAATTAGGAACCCCTTTTAATATTTCTTTCAATCTCTCTATCAGTAGGTCGGAAAGCACTCCGTCGTCCACGACGATAACCGTATCGGGAATGCGGTTTTGGATAGCAATGGACCTTATACATCTTTCTAAATCTTCCGGTCTATTGTAAGTTGGGATGACAACACTAAAAGAAATGTTTTTCATATAAATTTGGAAAAAATATTTTCGTATAGTTTAATGCATTTCTCCACGGAAAAATCTTTTGCTCGTTGCCGCAATTTAGCTCTATCCGGATCACTAGATAAAGTAAGCATTAATTGCTCAACCAGAACTTTCTCGTTTTCAATTGGCACCAGCCTTCCGTATTCTCCATCGGCCAATATTTCGCTCGGTCCACTTGGACAGTTTGTACTAACAACCGGCACTCCGAGAGCAAGAGCTTCGAGTAATACTCTGCCAAATCCTTCAAATCTACTCGGTAAAACCAAAACATCGCTGCTCGCCAGGTACGGATAAGGATTGGCCTGCCAGCCGAGAAAGAAGATACGGCCATCCAGATCATTTTCCCTGGAGAAGCTTTCCAGCAAATCGCGATCCGGACCATCTCCCACCATCAAGAGCTCAACGTTCTTATTTAGCTCGTGAATTTTTTTGAAAGATTTCAATAGATAAAATAAGGATTTTTGGCGTTCTTCGAGTCTCCCTATATAAATTATTTTCTTTTTCCCTTTTATGGATGCCTGGTTTTCTCCTATTGGCCCTTGGGATAAATTTATTATCGAGTCCGTATCCAGGGCATTAGGTATAAAAATTATTTTATCCGGCCTAAATCTCATTTTTGAAGTTAAATCTTTTTTTAATCCTTCTGAAACCGCTATCATTTGGGAAGAAAAAATATAAGCAAATTTTAAAATTATTTTTTCCTTAAGACTGTTAAAGTTGGTGCCGTGGTTAACGCTTATGATCGGAACATCAAAAAACGAAAACAACCGGGCAAGCTCGGTCACAACCGTTAAATGCGATAAATTACTCAGGATTAAGTCGGGCTTTGTTTTTCTTATGGCTTTGGTGATGGAAAAGATAGTGCTCCTAGAATGTTTGACAACGATTGGAATAACCTTGATATCCTTTCTGAACCCGAAGTTGTCTTTCTGCTTTAAGGAACCGGACTCTAAGATAGGAACAACATAAAAATCATAAGTTCTGAGAGGAAAATTGTTTAGGATAAGCTTCGTTTGCTGTTCAACCCCCGCATCTCCGTATCTGTCCCAGGGCAGAATAACCATTACTTTAGGAGTTTTTTGAATCATAAATTTAAATTTGAGAAAAAGGATTTTCCTTCGTTATTTTTCGGATAAGGCACCGCTAAGATATCGCAAATGGTCGAAGGGAGATCCCAAAGACAACCTTCCTCTATGGTTCGAGGTTGCTCTAATTTACTGTTGTAAATAACAGCTGCCCCTTTCATAGAATCGTCAACTGAGCTAAAGCCGTGCATCCCTTTATATTTTTCTTCTTGGTTATGGAAATAATCCGGAAAAATTCCCACCCCGACATTGGCTCTCCAGATAAGATCGCCATACCAGGATTTATTTAAGGGAATCCGCTGCTTTTTCATTAATTCATCAGTAAGAAAGACGCCTTTGCCTTCAACCAATTTCAACAAAAATGGCGTAAAGATTTCTTTTACCCCAGGCTTGAAAAACCAAAATCTAGCCAGGGTTGAATCCAGGAACATTAAAAAGTCTTTGCCGTTGGTAAGTCCATTCTTTTTTGAAAATTCATTTATCGGATTCCAGATATCTAAATATTCTTTTATATCTACCATGCCATGGTCCCCAATTACAATAACCCAAGGATTTTCAAATCTGTTTTCAAATTGTTCAATCAAATTTTTTATGCGGTCATCAACCTGGCGCACTATTTTGGGCCGTTCCGGGCTGTTAACCCCAAATTTATGCACAAGCCCATCTGTGTCGGAAAATTGGGCAAAAAATATGGTAGCATCGTTCTTCTCTCCAACTTTTTGCTGGAGCTTTTGCATAGTCTCATCGTCAATGCCAGAAACGGGGGCCATCAGATATTGATATTTTACGCCCTCCCTGGTAAAAACATCGAAGAGACTCTCTATGGGTAAGCTGTTGGGTTGATAAATCGGATGCAAATCCTCAACAACTGAGATCAGGGGTAAAATTTGTGAAGGAATGTGTCCGGGAGGAGCCCAGTCGGTCGTAAATTTAGGAATTTGGTTTATAAATTTTCTGGAAATTTTATATAAAAAACTTCCTTTCGGCAAAACGGATAAAATGGGTTTAAAGAAACGCAATATTTTGTAAGGAGATGTCCGTCTATTATAGGTATACATCGTATAATTCCCGTGAATATCTGGAGGCGCCCCGGTAAAAATAGCCGATCTTTGGGTAAAGCCCGGAGAACTCATAAGTTTCTTTACGTATAGGCTGTTTTTTAAGACACGATCCAGGGTGGGGGTGTCTTTAGGGTTCAAATAGTCCCAGCGAAAGGCATCCAGTAGAATAAAGAGTATCGCCTTGTTTCCCCCGAATAAATTATTTTTTTGCGCCTCGGTATTGTCCATAATACATAAACATTCTATACAAAGGCAGATATATTGTCCACTTTATAAAATAAAGGGCGGACGCTTGATTTCTGATAAGGAATAGGTAATCCTTCGAAAGGGATCTGGCGCAACGTGCCCAATACCCCAAAATGGTATGTCTTTTGGCGTAGGAACTTTTTATTTTGAAAAGGGCTTCGCTTTCCCTTTTGGCTCTTAGGTAAAAACTTTTCAGGCTCTCTTGATGCGAATGAAATACTATGGCCCGTGGCTCGTAGCCTATTTGGTATCCCAGAGACGAAATTTTGGTGCGCCAGTTGATATCTTCTGCCCCCGTTAGGTCTTCATCAAAGGATACCGAGCGCCAGACGGAAACCAAAAAGGCGCTATTGGCATTAGAAAAAAGTTCCGAGGAAGAAAGCTGAAAGGTATTGCCTTCTGGATATGCCTCAAGCAACCCGCGCCATTCTATAGGATTGGTTTCTTCTCTGGCAATTTGTCTGCCATACACTCCGGCTAATTTGGGAACCTTTCCAAATGATTCACAGAGACGTTCTAGCCATAAATCATCTACAGGCAGGCAGTGAGCGCTAATAATTACGGCAATATCTCCGCCGGCCGCGGCAATCCCATTATTTATGGCTCCTCCGAAGGTAAAATCCTTCGGATCAATACTGACGATCTTGCACCCATATGCTTGCGCAATCGAAACAGTCTTATCCGAAGAACCGGAGTCCACTACGACAACTTCGGAATCTTGAATTGTCTGGTTTTTAATTTTGGCAAGGCAAAAAGGTAAAGCAGCCTCCTCATTCTTTGTTCTTATTATTATCGATATTCGTGGCATTGGTTTTTAGAATATTAATGATGATAACGTTCCCAAAAGTCAACACAAGTGTTTTTTATCTCGGACAAAGAGCTTGCTTTTTGATAAGATTCATTTTTGGAAATTTGCCCAAAAGATTTTTTGATCTCTCCCAGACAATCTTCGCGAATTGAATTATCCTCCCCGATTCCGGATAAAAGCAAAAGGGTTGCCAGTTCAGTATTATAATATTTTTTGGCTGAAACCATCTTTTCGTTAAAAAGAAGAAGCTTTGCCAATTGCCTCAACGGGGCGAAAGTATCTTTCCCCCCGGAAATCAAACTACCGTAGTATCGGGCTATCTCCTTGGCAGATTCCCCAGGAGACAGAATTTCCCGGACCGCATATAGGAAAAATGTCCGGGCGTCTTGCCAATATGTCCAAGGATCTGAATCAATCGGATCTCGGATGCCGATTTTTATTTCATAAGCATCCCGGACAAGCGTCTGCCATTTGGAATAGGTTTGGCCTTCGAGAAAAACAGACAGCTGTTTTATGTAACTCGAACAATATTTTTTTTCTTTTATTAGATACGCTTCGGTAGCGGCAATAATAGCCTTACTTATTTGGAGGATAAAATCCTTGCGCGCTCCCTTGTCAAGAATATTTTTGTCGGAGAAAAAATTGTCCGGGGTTAGCTCAAAAAAGCAAATCAGGCGATTTCTTAGAAAGATTCCGGCTTCTTCAATTTTAATTTGAGTTGCATCATAAGCCGGCAATTCGCCTAAAATGTTCTCGGGACCATATAAAATAATGCTACTCCCAAGGTCAAAGGAAAATACCGATAATGGCATTTTTCTAAAATTGGACAAAGTAATTGCTCCGATATCAACAAACCGGATGCCTATTTCTCTTGCGAGCGATTTAGAAACGTCCGAGAGTCTCTGTTTCGAAAGTCTATTGCGGGTAACAATCAATAAGTCATAGTCATTAAAGGGGAAAACTCCGTGTTTGTTCGACAAGAAACTCCCTTCTCCCCTGCCGAATCCACCGGTTAAAATAATAGCTATAATATTTTTTCCATAAGCTTCCAAAAGCTTCGTTTTTACGACATTTAGATCTTTCTCTATCTTGGCATCTAAATTTTTAATATTCTGAATTGTATATTTTCCCATAGGATAAAAAATTTAATCCGACATACATTAACCCATAAACTATTATTCCTAGCACCACCAAAAGGACAGTATTAACGCCATTGTCCAGAAAATAGGCAACTGAAACAAACATAATAGCGCTTGCGAGCAAAGAGTTGAAAATAGTAACAATTGTTCCCTTGTTGAGGATGGATGTTTCCGTATATTTAAACATGAGATATATATAGAGAAAAAACATAAAAATTATGGTTATCAAAGTGGCAACAGCAGCGCCATACAAGCTATATTTTGGGATAAGGAAAATATTAAGAACTACATTTAAAAATGCCCCCAAGAAAGCGACAAAAAAGTTCTTTTTTTGCTGGTTGACGACAATCAACATATGAGAAACTGGTCCCATCACAATCATCAAACTGGCCGATACTATCAGAATTTTAAAAGCTAAAACAGAAGGCAAAAAGGCTTCACCGTAAAAGAAAACGATGATACTGTGGGCCAAAAGTATCCCCCCCAGAGATAATGGCAAGGCTAGCTGTATCGCTATCCTAAAATAGTGATCCCATATTTTTTGCAAAAGATCCTTGGATTGGCAAAAAGCTTTGCTTAGAGCCGGAAAAAAACTTTGGGAAATCAAAATCATTGGGATGGTAGTTGCTCCGATAATTTTATAAGCAGCATTGTACCATCCGGCTTCATTTAGTAAATTCCAATATCCCAACATCACCGAATCAATGTAGTTATAGACAACAACCGCAACGGCAACGGCTCCGAGAGGCCAGGAAGTTGAGAGAATTTTTTTCCAAAGGGCAAAATCAAACAAAAATTTGATTTTATAAATCCAAAAATAAAACACCAGGAAAATAATCAGGAAAGAAAACAGACTGGCCAGCAGGTAGCTCCAGGCCAAAGTTTCGGCTGTCTGGTATTTAAACAAAACAAAAAATCCAAAAGCAGTGACAAAAAAAGCTTGAAAGATTTTGGTTAGGCTTTCATATTTCATTTTCTGTCTGGCCCGCAAAAAGGCAAAAAATATTTCTGTAAGGTTGTTCAATGCCACAAACCCAGCCAGAACAAATATCATCTGCCTTATATTCTGATCCCCCGTCACCAATAAAGCTCCAAACAACATCAGGGCCAGTGAAACAAGGTTTATGATCATCTTTAGAGAAACAATTGCGGAAAACTCATGTTCTCGCGATTGATCTCTGGAAAAATCTCTGGTTATTATTGAAGGAAGGCCAAGGTCGGCAAAAACTATCAAGATTGAAACAAAAGATAGGGCGAAACTGAACTCTCCATATCCCGTAACTCCCAAAATACGAGCGGCATAAATCAACAAAACAAGTTTCAGCACTCGGTTTAAAATTTCTGCAACTGTAAGCCATAGGGCGTTTTTTGCTATTGTCCTTCCTTCCTTCATAAAAATTTATTTTTCATAACCATTTGGATGCGACTGATACCAGAGAACCAGGGAATTAATGCTTTCATTCAGACTCTTCTTGCTAGACCAGCCCAGCAAGTCCTTCGTTTTTTCGGAGCTGGCATAGACTTCTTCGTATTCCCCCTTTCTGGGCAAGCTATCGGCAATAACATCAAACTCTTTGCCGGTAACCCTTTTTACGGCCTCAATAATTTCTTTCACGGACCAGCCTGTCCCGTTCCCAATGTTTAAAACAGCGCTATCTCCCCCTCTATTCATATACTCGAGCGCCTTTAGGTGCGCTTTTACTACATCTTCGACATCTATATAGTCCCTGATAGGGGTGCCATCCGGAGTACTTACCTTCGGGCAAGTAAGTCTAAATTGCTCAATCCCAAGCGCGCTCCGAACCGCATTCTGAACCAAAAGTTCCGACGGTTTCTTGCTATCGCCTATTTCTCCATTCAAATCTGCTCCACAAACATTAAAGTACCGAAAAATCACGTAATGAATGTTATGCAATTTCCCAAACCATTCTATTATTTTCTCCGCCATTATTTTTGATTCGCCATAAGGGTTCTCCGGACTGGTCGGGTGGTTCTCGTCTATCGGCAAATATTTAGCATTGCCATAAACGGCACAGGTGGAAGAAAATATCATTTTATCGACCTGAGCCTCCCGCATAGCCTGAAGTAAATTCAATGTCCCAAAAGAATTATTCCTGAAATAAAAATCTGGTTTGTCCATTGACTCACTAACCAAACACGAAGCGGCAAAGTGCATAACAACGTCAATCTTGTGTTTTCGAAAAAGCTGCCGTAGATCTTCCAGCTGGATAATATCGCCCTCCACAACAAATAACTTTCCGTATTTTTTCAAAATTTCAAGAGGCTTTCGCCAGCCTCGAGAAAAATTATCCAGTACCACGACTTCAAAACCTTCTTGCAACAGTTTTTTTACTGCATGACTCCCTATATATCCCGCCCCGCCGGTAACTAGTATTTTAGCCATATTATTATTGTATCATTTTGTCTTTAGTTCCTAAAATTAATCGGGGGCCAGGTGTTGGTTCTATTGATGATCCCGATAATTTCGTCTAAAACGGCCGAGCCGGCATAATTATTTTTTTTCAATCGGTTGGCCACCTTGATAAGGTTTTCCTTATCTCTTATTTCATAAAAATGCTTTAGGAAAAAACCATAAACTCCCAGAAAATCTTTTTCTTCGGAAATGTACCCTGGATCGTTATTGAAAATGTCTTCAAAATCGGACAGGGACTCTTCGTATCGATTCTGGAAAAATAAATTCAAGGCCAGATTGTATCTGACATCAGATCGGCTTGGCGCTCTATCAAGAATTTCCCTCAAATAATTTTCCCCTTTCTGAAGAAGTTCTGGGTCATTTAATTTCTTGCTTTGATTGGTATAAGTACTTCCCAAGAAACTCAAATACTGGAGATCCAGCGGCCTTCTTTTTGCATAATCTTCGGATTCCTTGATAGCTTCCTGGGCTAGGGCTACCACAGCTTCGTTGTTTGGATCGTAATTATCCAAAGTAAAAGACAAGAAATCCCTTCTAATTTTATTCTGGGCCACGGTAAACGGTCTGAAAACAGAATCAATCTTGATGGTTAAGTCTTGAACATAACTTTTTTCTCTCAAAGACCCGTATTCTTTCATTTGAGCAAAGGCAGGCAAGTCGTTCCTAAAAAAGACACAGACCAGAAAAAGAACCAGTAGCGGGAAAAATATTTTGGTATAAATTTCTTTTTTATTGTTCTCGGTTTTTACAACACCGCCACTGGTCGCCAGACTTGCGGAGAAGGCCAAAACTGCAAAGAATGGTATACTGGTCGTTATCTGATTAAATAGAAACAGAAGATGCGCAAAGAAAGCCACCCCAAAGAAAACAAGGCCAATATTCCGAAAGGAGAACTCCTTGTTTCTAAAGAGAACCTTGAAAAGAAAAAAATAAATCGCCAGGTAAGCAAGAAGCCCGAGGACCCCAGCCATAACCAATAGATCAAGCGCTTGATTGTGCGCCCGATCGAACCAGGCCTTTTCGTAATCAAATTGTTTGGGATTGAAATATTTGCCGTAGGCTAGTCTGAAATTGTCTGGCCCCCAGCCAAGAAGCAGTTTCTTTAGGCCGTTCTGGTTAGGATTAACCGCATTTAAACTTAGGTTTATGTTGAGTAATCTGGTTTTAGTGGTCACATCCTCTTCGGTTATTCTGGCTACTCTAGCCAAACCCGGAACTTTCTGCCAAACTTCGCTTTTTCTGGTTAAAACGAAAACTCCGGAAAACATAGCTAAAATAATCAATAGGATTACCGCCGTCTTTCGCAGGTTCAATTTTTTGTAATAAATATTTTTCCCGGTAAAAACACAATAAACCGCTATTGCCACCAACCCGACAACCATTCCTAAGATAGTTCCTCTGGTCTGGGTAAGAAAAATCCCCCAAATTGCCAAAAAGAAAATACCCACCGAGAAGATCCTCCAAAACTTATTTTCAGTATCGCCAAAAACGATAATAGAAGAAGCCATGGGGAAAAGAAGGTATGCCGCCAGGAAAGACGGGTTGTTCAGCAATGAATCCGGCCTTACCGCTCCGCTAAAGAATTGAAAAAATTCTTTAAGAAGCAAAACTAGCGCGGTAAATAAACTCAATCGGAAAAACCAGACCCAGTCTTTTCTCTCAAAAACAAGAAGAGAGAAGACAAAAAAAGAGAAGAAATAAACAAAGCCAACTGCTCCTTCCATTCGTTCTATGTTCCCCCAAAAAGCGACATATTTATCAACAGCAAAAATAGAGCTGATTATAAAAATACAAATAAAAGATAGCACGGAAATTACTATCGGATTTCTTATCAAAGCTCCCGTTTTTTCAGAAACTTCATCTCTAAATTTTCGGGAATAAAAAAAGTAGCCCAAGAATAGTACGCTGACAGAAACCATGGCAGTTCTCATAAAGAAATTGCTGTTTTCTGGAGTGAAGATTGTGTTGTCCGGGATAAGAGGAATAAAAGCCATCGCCCACAAACATATTTTAAATATTTTAGTCATACTTCTAACATCATAACAAAATAGCGATAAAAAACAAAAACCGCCCCGAGGGGCGGTTTTTGGATACTTTTTAAGGCGTATTGACCAAAAGTTAACTTACTACTAGTTAGCTGTTACGTGAGCAGTAGGAGTCTTGAAGTCTGACAGGCCCCATGTCTGTTCCGTAGTAGCAACACCAGAAATAGTAACGTTATCTGTGTCAGTCCACTGTAGACCATTGGTTGCCATTGTCATACCAGTGAAGCCAGCGGCATTTCCGTTTGGAATATATCCAGTAACGGTAAATGTTCTAGAAGTACCAGCAGCAACTTTGTCCCAGGTGGCCAAAGTGCCAGTACCCTTTGAAGTAGCTCCTGATACAGACAATGCTGTGGTCATAGTTCCTCCGATAGTAGTGCTATTGCAGGCAGCGTTGCCGATCTTTGTGATTGGATATGTTCCACCGCAAAGCAGGCCGTCTGTTCCATTAACATAGATATCACTACCAGAAGGAGCAGTAACGGTAAAGGCTAGAGAAGCATTAAGCGCATTGTTTACCGTTGTGCTAGTCGATGTATCAACAACGCTTACTGAAGTCGCTCCTAGAGCAAGAGTAGGGGCATATTGGAACAAGTATTGAATGTTCCCAGAAACAGAAGTCGTGTTGTTAACAGCTGTAGCAAATCCATTGGTTGTAGCGGTAATTGAATTTACAACAGCGCTAATTCCATCACCCTTTACCACATAACTGGAAGCAACGTGGTTTACCTTAACCCAGACAGACAAAGTCTTTGTTGTGTTAGCAGGAATATCAATACTCAAGCTAGCAAAATCAGGTGTCCCGTCTACTGAAGTAGAAGCATCAGAGGCAATAATATTTGCACCATCACGAAGTTCAACTGAAGCAACGTCTTGTGCAAGTGTGCCGGTTGAAGTCATAGTACCTTGAATTCTAGAAACATTGATTGGACCATCTACTGCCTTAAGGTCAAAGTCCATCAACTTAACCGAGGTTAAGGTACCAGCAGTGGTGCTAAGACCAGTGATTGATTGGGCTGCTGGAGAGTTTGCATTCAAGCTATTTGTCAACGAACCGGTAGATGCATTAGATGTACCGGAAAGATTGATCGTTCTGGCTGAAACTGTGTAGGTATTGGTGAAACCAGCGCCATCAGTTGCTCGGAACGAACTTGTCGCAGCCATAGTGATTGAATCGCTGGCATTAGTCAAGACCGGACGAGTAATCTTCAGGGTCAAGTATTTTGTTTGACCAGCTGGAATGGTTACGTTCAATCCATTAAACTGAACTTGCCAGGCTGAACCAATTGTCGTCTCAACAACAGTTGAAGCTGACAAAGGTACAGTTTCCAAAAGCGTAGAGCCATCATAAATGGCAGCATCGCTAGCAGACAACCAAATGCGGGCATTTACATCAGCCCAGAATCGACTAACTTTCATGTCAGAGCCAGTGGCTTTGATTTTGAAAGTCATGACATCTTTGGTTTCGCCTTTGTTTACAGCCAAACCGGAAGCTGGATAAGCATCATAGGTGACAGTAACAGAACCTTCACCAGTAGTTGCGACAGCACCAGACAATGCGCAAGCTGCCCAAGTTGGGGCTGCTGGAGTGATAGCAACATATCCGGCTGGACAACTACCCTGAGCTGGAGTGGCTACTACGCAAGCTGCCCAAGTTGGGGCTACTGGAGTAACAGCAACATA
>Ga0172375_10008200_pt1 | contig 14109 bp, 9 predicted proteins | sample LakKiv1m_FD_114537 | JGI IMG/M metagenome (GOLD analysis project Ga0172375, IMG submission 114537) | Freshwater microbial communities from Kabuno Bay, South-Kivu, Congo - kab_092012_11.1m | ecosystem: Environmental > Aquatic > Freshwater > Lake | place: Democratic Republic of the Congo...
GGTAAAGTCGACAAAACCAACACTTTGTAGGGCGTTGCTAAAATCAAGGAAGATTGATCCGGATCGTATTCCACTGGTAGATCGAAAGCTGATTAAGTGGTTTGATGGAGCCCCTGCTCGTTGCGAATTCATGATATCGCTTATCTGAAATATACTTGCAGCAAAAGAAGGCAGCGGGAAAAACGCCAAACACAGGATAAACGCTAAACTGATTATTTTTAGACGGAAAAACATGCCATTACATCCATGAATAGCTCTACAGGAATAATAGCACAAAAATGACAGCGCAGACCATCATCCCGCGACGATCGGCTCAAGACTCTTACTATCAAAGAAAATCGCCGGAAAACCGGAAAGGAGTTGTGCATAACTTGGGGACGTAAAAACCCTTGACAAAAATACCATCTTAATTTATTATAAAAAAGCTGTAATTTATCAACAAAAGCAGCCTTCGAATACCCTCTTTTTACAACTCCATTAGGATAGTAAGAAAAAAGAGTGAGGTCGTCCGAGTTTTTGGGTGGCTTCTCTCTTTTTTCTACCCTCTTGGGGGCATGAAAAAAGAAAGTTCTTTGACAGTGAAAAGGCGATAAAACCAAAGGCAAGAGCATTGCCGGGTCCTCGGATTCGGTTGTGTGATTGCGTGTATATGTCAATTCTTTATTTTTAGAGCTAATCAATACTCTACTTTAGTAAGAGTTTGATCCTGGCTCAGGATGAACGCTGGCGGCGTGTCTAAGGCATGCAAGTCGAACGGGTGTTTTTCGGTAGCAATACTGGAAAACGCTAGTGGCAAACGGGAGAGTAACACATTGGTAACCTGCCTCCGAAACGGGAACAACTCGCCGAAAGGTGAGCTAATTCCCGATGGCCATGAGGGGTCACAAGACATTCTCATGTAAAGGAGTAATCCGTTCGGAGAGGGGCCTATGGCTCATCAGCTAGTTGGTAGGGTAACGGCCTACCAAGGCAACGACGAGTAGCGGTTGTGGGAGCATGACCCGCCTCATGGGAACTGAGACACTGTCCCAACACCTACGGGTGGCTGCAGTCGAGAATCTTCCCCAATGGACGAAAGTCTGAGGGAGCGACGCCGCGTGCAGGAAGAAGCTCTTCGGGGCGTAAACTGCTTTTGCACAAGAACAAGATCTGAGTGTATTGTGCGAATAAGGACCTGCTAAACTCGTGCCAGCAGCAGCGGTAATACGAGTGGTCCAAGCGTTATCCGGTTTTATTGGGCGTAAAGGGTCCGCAGGCGGCACGGTAAGTCATATGTTAAATCCTGGTGCTCAACATCAGGACTGCGTGTGATACTATCGAGCTAGAGGCTGGGAGAGGTACCTGGAATTGCCGGTGTAGCAGTAAAATGCTTTAATATCGGCAGGAACACCAAAAGCGAAGGCAGGGTACTGGAACAGTTCTGACGCTCAGGGACGAAAGCGTGGGGAGAGAAGAGGATTAGATACCCTCGTATTCCACGCCGTAAACGATGAATGCTAGGTATTGGGAGTATCGACCCTCTCAGTGCCGTTTATATAAGATAACTCGTTAAGCATTCCGCCTGGGAAGTACGGCCGCAAGGCTAAAACTTAAAGGAATTGACGGGAACCTGCACAAGCGGTGGAGCATGTGGTTTAATTCGATGATAAGCGAGGAACCTTACCAGGACTTGACATCCAGCGAATTTCTTGGAAACAGGAAAGTGCCCGCAAGGGAGCGCTGAGACAGGTGCTGCATGGTTGTCGTCAGCTCGTGTTGTGAAATGTCGGGTTAAGTCCTTAAACGAGCGCAACCCTCATCTCGTGTTGCAATTCACGAGAAACTGCCCCGGTTAACGGGGAGGAAGGCGAGGATGACGTCAAATCAGCATGGCTCTTACGTCCTGGGCTACACACGTGCTACAATGGCTACTACAACGGGTCGCGAAGTCGCAAGACGGAGCTAATCCCTTAAAAGTGGTCCCAGTTCGGATTGAAGGCTGCAACTCGCCTTCATGAAGCCGGAATCGCTAGTAACCGCGCATCAGCCACGGCGCGGTGAATACGTTCTCAGGTTTTGTACACACCGCCCGTCACGCCAAGGGAGTCGGTGGCGCCTGAAGAGCCCCGTTCGGGGACCTAGGGTGAAATTGATAACAGGGGCGAAGTCGTAACAAGGCACCGGTAGCGGAAGCTGTCGGTGGATCACCTCCTTTCTAGGGAGACAATGAGAAAAATCGTTCGCGATTTTCTCGAGGTCGATCTGTTTTGGGAAACCAAAATGGAAATCTTTCACCATTCGTGATGAAAGACCAAACTGTTTGACATGTACATTGTTTTATCGCCTGTTCACTGAAAGAGAAATAAAAAAGCTCCGCTAGACGGAGCTTTTTTGTGTTTGCGATTATTTGCGAATCGATATGACGCGTCCGGTATGCACGAGACATGGTCAGAGTGTGGTATACTAGAAAAATGAGATGGAAAACAAAACAAAAAACAAGACTGCGAAAACTTTTTGAGCTGTTTCGCCCACGAAGAAAAAAAATCGTCGTTATTCTTTTGCTCGGACTTGTTGGTATACTTTTTGATGTCGCCGCACCACTCCCCTTCAAGTTGCTCATCGACAATGTTTTGAATGGACAGCCAATCGAAAAAGGAACCGTTGCAAAAGATTTCTTTGAGCAATTTTCGCCGCTCATGCTCGGATATATTACCGTGCTTTTGTATGCCGGGTTCAATATTCTTGCGTCAGGCATCGCATTTTTGGTAAACACCGAGACAAAGGAGGCGGTAAAATATCTCACATTTCAATTCGCCCGAAAAACATTTGAGGTCATCGAACGTATGCGTCATTCGTCCTATGACGAAAAGGATGTCGGAGACTACATCTATCGACTCAGCTCCAATATCCCGGCACTCGGTGAAATTTTGGAGGAGGGATTGCTTCCCGCGCTTAATAATACGATTTTGGTGTGCGCAACAACGGCGATCCTCTTTCTTATCAATCCGCTTTTTGCATCCCTTGTCCTCCTTGTCGTTCCGCTTATTGCGGGTATCCTCTATCTTTTTGATAAGCGACTTGGCAGAGCGTGGCGGAAAACAGAGCGATCAAACAGCCTTATCTTTTCATTTATCGAAGAGATTTTTACGCAGCTAAAAAATGTACAAGCATTTAACCGTGAGCGGTATGCTCTCTCGTTATTTGAGCAGAAAGAGTCGCGTGCGCTTGAGAGTGAGTTTCGTGCATATCACCTTTATTTTATTCTGCACCTTTGCATTGGTCTTGTCATCGCGGCGTGTTACGCGGGTGTCATTACTTATGGCATTTCGCTGGTATTTGCAAATATAATGAGTGCGGGCGCGCTTATTATCTTTCTTTTTTATCTCGATAATCTTGTCAATCCATTTGTTGCGGTCATGTCCGCGGTGACCAGTACGAGAGAGTATTGGGTGAAGCTGAATACTATTTTTGACATCACAGAAAACGCAGAGATACCAATGATTCAGACCAGAAGAGCTCACCGGAAGCAAAATGCCCCTGAGATCATTTTTGATCGTGCTACGATAACCGGAATGAACGATGTTAAAATATTAAAAAATATTTCGTTTCGGATTCCGAAAAAAGAAATCACCGTTCTTGTTGGAGCGAACGGAAGCGGTAAAACAACGATCACATCAACACTTATGGGATTTTTTGCAATACCGCAGGGGCACATCTTTTTTGATGATACGGATATTTCTTCGTTGCCCGTGTCTGTCTTGCGTGATATGATTGCCTATGTGCCGCAAGAGGCAGTTCTCTTCAATGGAACCATCTATGAAAATATTGCTTTCGGTAATTCGCGGGCAAGCATGAAAGATGTTCACCGAGCGGCTCGACTTGCTCATGCGCATGAGTTTATACTAAAAAAGCCGGGGGCATATCATTTTCATGTTGGCGAGCGAGGAGGGCATCTTTCCGGTGGTCAGCGACAGCGCGTGTTGATTGCCCGCGCTCTTCTCAAAGAAGACGCACCTATTGTTATTATGGACGAGCCCTTTTCATCGCAGGATGTTCATATGCATCAGCTTCTTATCACAAGCATTCAACGGTTTTCTCGTAATAAGACCGTGCTGATTGTTTCCAATACACTGGATGTTATTAAGATCGCAAGTCATGTTATTATGGTCAATCAGGGTCGTGTGATCGCGCAGGGCGGGCATGAAAGTCTTTTGCAGCAAAAGAACGTTACACGACTTCTCGTTTCATTACGCTAATTATTTTTAATAAAGAAAGGGACAAATCGTATGCCAAAAAAACCTGAGCCAAAGAAAAAACCAAAGGTTGCTGTAAAGCGGCCAAAACTTCTTGCTGCGGGTCGGTATGGCGGGAGGGGTGCGCTTGCTTAATCGCGAGCATTGATTTTAAAACGAGATTGATATTTCCAGAGTCGTCTGGATATCTGAGTGACACGGGGCCCTTCAGCGGGCTCCGTGTGTTTTTTTTGTGATGACCCGATTGGGCGCAGAGAGTATCGTTCAGAGATGCGCACACTCAAGTGCTTCCCGGCGGGATAGTTGATGAAAAGAGAAGCATGTTTTATAAAACATAAAAACTCCTTTTACGGAGTTTTTATGGTGCCGAGGGAGAGAATCGGACTCTCGACGCAAGGATTTTCAGTCCTTCGCTCTACCACTGAGCTACCTCGGCGTGATAAGAGACCCCTCCCTTATCCCGTAGATTGCCGTGTGCGGCGGATCCTGGCAGGATCGTGTCGGACATCGGGTTTGGGGTCTCTAAGGCGGTAAGGTTGGCTACAACCAGGCTACGCTGTTATGCGTGGCGCCTGATCTTTGCCAGGGATCCCCTCCCCCTCCTTTCGGAAGCATCTTGCTGAATCTGAGCATAAAGCTCCGACAGTCTCGTCGATCGACCGTCGTCTTGGCGACGATGGTCGTTGAAGATGCTGGCGAGGGCTTTCCTACCCCTGTTGCGGCCCCGGTCAAATTGCATTAGGAGTGACCTCCGAAAAATAAGAGGGTGTTCCTACTCACCAAAACGCGTAAACGCTTTTTAGCGAGCCCAACGGCTTACTGTCCGTCGGAGAGAAGAAATAACCATTTACTCTCTTCGAAGGACAATTGATACAGTATATATGAGTTTTTTGGAAAATCAATACTGTGTATAAAAAAGAGTGCGCCCGGATCGAACTCGCGAAGAGTCGGCGCCGGGCGCGGAAATTGGGGGCTAGTCGATCAGGAGGAAATCCCCCTGTGGATGTTTGATGACCTTGGCATTCGCCCAGCGATCATCGTTGATTGATTCGCGGCCACCGTAGGCCGCAGGATCGAAACCGAGTTCCAGCCCGGTCTCGGTATCCTTTACCGGCGACTTCTTGCCGGTGAGGAGAGCTTCCATGATCATGTCCCCTTTTGAAACCAAATCGTCAGCAGCAGCTGACGCCCGACGGATTATACGCCATTGTTTCTCCGTCGAAAATAAATAACACGATAATGTTGTCTATTTCCGATTGAGAAAGAAGGTGTTGGAAGCTCGGCCTCGCAACAGAACGGATGAGATCTTGCGATCACACGGATCATCGGATCCTGTTGTGTTCTGTGCGAGGCACGAGCTTTAGGCGACTAGATTAGATGGCGCGTTGCATGTTCGTGCGCCAGCGCATTTCGTCGAGCGGGATGGGCGTCGGGAAGTTTTCGAGGACCGCCTGGTCCCTGACGTGATGCCAAATCCTTTCGGCGATACTTTCCAGTCCGGGGTTCCTTTCGAGGAACAGTGCCTCGATTGGGATCCCCGACTTGGCGAGGGCGACGATGTATGCCACGTTACCCTGAGTCATCCCGAGTTCGTCGATTTGTCTTGCGATGTCCACTGGCAGGACTACTGGATTGTTCGCCACTTGATTGATACCCCTTTTTGCGACACCCGCTAATTTGAACGCGAGTCGCGCGCGTTCAAATCTGTCGGTCCACCCAACAGGGAGAGCGGTATTGGCTTACCCCTTTCCTTGTTAGGTGACCCTTTTTTGTAAAAAAACGATATAAGAAATACTATCACAAAATATAAAAAAGTAAATCCCCCTGTGTATAAAAAACAATTCCCGCCAGAAATTCATACGCGGGGTATGAGGATTTCGGGCGGGGTACAGTCGCCGTATGGACCGGGTGTCCTTGGACGATTTTGCGGGGTTGTGGCGTGTTAAACACGCAAAAACACCACTTTCGTGGTGTCTTCTCATGGGCATGGGAGGACTCGCCTACAAGTAAATTTTCTACCAAAAATTTCTCGCAGGCCGCCCCTCGCGGTTCCACCCACAGGCGGAACATCGCTGCGGTCTTCTCGTCCCCACGCAACAGAAGCAGTTCTGTTGCTCCAACCCATGAAAAAACACCACTTTCGTGGTGTCTTCTCATGGGCATGGGAGGACTCGAACCTCCGACCTCTTCATTATCAGTGAAGTGCTCTAACCAGCTGAGCTACATGCCCTCAAGGCTAAAAAAATACAAGCATGCCATTGCATACCTTTGACAATACTATCATGGCGTGATTCAAATTTCAAGGGGTTATTCTTCCGGTTCCGGTATCGTTGATTTTGCGACCATTTTTAGATAGTCACCATAGCCATTCTTGCTATGGCTCTCCGCAGCATTCAAAAGTGTTTCTTTATTGATATATCCGAGTGTGTAGGCGATTTCTTCGATGCACGCGACCTTCAGTCCTTGGCGTTTTTCGATTGTTGCGATAAACTCACCGGCTTCCAATAGGCTCTCATGGGTGCCCGTATCAAGCCACGCAAATCCTCTACCCATTAGTTCTACCCGAAGTTTTTTGCGCAAAAGGTATTCCTTGTTCACATCGGTAATCTCAAGCTCGCCTCGAGCTGATGGTTTCATGGTTTGCGCAATGTCGAGAACATCGTTGTCATAGAAATAGAGTCCGGTGATCGCATAGTTTGATTTTGGTTGAGCTGGTTTTTCTTCTACAGAGAGAACGTTCCCTTGCGAGTCAAATTCTGCAATGCCATAGCGCTGAGGATCGTTGACATAATAGCCAAACACCGTTGCCCCACCCACTGTCGCGATGTCATTGCGTACTTTTTGAAGAAGTGCGGTAAAACCATGACCATAAAAAACATTGTCCCCCAAGATGAGACACACCGAATCGGTTCCCACAAATTCCTTACCAATGATAAATGCCTCGGCAAGTCCGTTGGGCTGTGGCTGTTCGGCATAGGAGAGGTGAAGTCCGAGCTGAGAGCCATCGCCAAAGATTTCTTTGAATCGCGGGAGGTCTTGAGGTGTTGAGATGATGAGGATGTCCCGAATGCGCGCAAGCATCAAAACCGAAAGTGGATAATAAATCAACGGTTTGTCGTAGATCGGGAGGAGTTGTTTTGAGACGCTGCGCGTGATTGGATAGAGACGCGTACCGCTACCACCGGCAAGAATAATGCCTTTCATAAAGACGTATGAAATAAGTTTATTGGAACAGAGATATTTAATCAGAGAACAAGCGGTCGGTCAACATGGAGTATTGTTTGCAGTTTTAATTTTTTTCCTCTAGTATAGATACATTGTACGGGCTGTAGTATACCGGTAGTACGTCTGCTTTGGGAGCAGATAGACTGGGTTCGATTCCCAGCAGCCCGATAGGTATTCTTTTGCTCTTCGCTGGAGCGCAAAAGAATAGCTACCAACTATGTCAAAGAAGTTTTTGGATTTTAAAAATGCGCTTGTTGAGCTGACGCATCTTTCTTCAGCGACAGCGCTCCTTCATTGGGATTTGGAGACGCATATGCCGCCTGCGGGAGGCGCCGTTCGCGGAAAGACCATCTCTCTCTTGAGTGCACTGGTGCATGAGAAATTCACGTCGCCCGAGTTTGAAGCGCTGATTACTGAGCTGAAAGAAGCAAGTGATGGAGGGGTGCTGAGCGATGAAGAAGCGTGTGTCGTCCGCGAAGTATGGCGGGATTTTTCTCGCGAAAAAAAACTTCCAAAAGAATTTGTTGAAGACCTTTCGCAGGTGACGTCTGACGCCCATCACATATGGGCGGATGCGCGGATGAAGTCCGACTTTTCACTTTTTCTTCCAACCCTCAAAAAAATCATAGGATTGAAGCGCAAACAGGCGGATTATTATGGGTATGCGGACTCGCCCTACGATGCACTGCTCGAAGGATTTGAGCAGGACACAACGAGCGCAGATATCGAGCCACTTTTTTCGGAGCTCAAGGATTTTTTGATCCCCTTTATAAAAAGCATTGCTGATAGGGATAAAAAATCGCAGGATACTCTTTTTGACGGGAATTTTGAAATCGCAAAACAAAAAGCATTTTGCCACGACCTCTTGGAGCATATCGGTTTTCCGTTTGATCGGGGACGGCTTGACGAGAGCGCGCATCCCTTTACACAAGGGTTTCATCCATCTGACGTGCGCATTACCACACGCTACGATCAGCGCAATGTATTCTATTCTATTCTCAGTACCATCCATGAAGCGGGGCACGCGCTGTATGATATGGGGTTGGCTGATGAGCATTTTGGAACACCGCTGGGCGAATCATTGTCCCTCGGCATTCATGAGTCTCAGTCGCGCCTCTGGGAGAATCACGTTGGGAGGAGTCGCGCATTTTGGATATATATGTATCCTCGGCTTGCGCGCGCTTTTCCGCAACCCTTTGCCGATATTCCGTTCAATGAATTTTATACACATCTCAACCGTGTTGCGCCCTCCCTCATTCGAACAGAGGCAGATGAGGTGACCTATAACATGCACATTGTTATTCGACTTGAGATAGAGCGCGAAATAATAGAGGGCACACTTAATCCGGAAAATATTCCTGAAGTCTGGAATCAGAAAGTGAAAAATTATCTTGGTATTGCCGTTCCCGATGATGCACATGGAGTTTTACAGGATGTTCATTGGTCGGGTGGAATGTTTGGATACTTTCCCACCTATACACTGGGCAATCTTTATGCCGCGCAGTTGTATGCCACCGCATCACGAGAAGTGCTAAATCTAGAGGAAGAAATTGCAAAAGGATCATTTGATCATCTGCGAGAGTGGCTCCGCACGCGCGTCCATATTCATGGGCGCCGATATGCGCAAGACGCCCTTATCTCGAGGGCTACCGGAGAAAAGCTTACGGCGCGCTACTTTACGGAGCATATTCAAAAAAAATACGGCGAGTTGTACCAGCTCACCGATGGAAGCTCGGGATTATAAAAAAATAAATAGCGGAGTACTACCGAGTAAGATTGCTTGATGGCATCCCACCTTCTTTTTGCACATTGCCGATCATAAGAAGATCGCCTTTTTGAGTAGAGGATGATGCGCCCTGCTGAGATCCTTGCTGCAACACTGGCCCCCGCGATTCCGATTGAAGTGTTGTCAAAAAAAGAATGACGATGCACGAGATGCAGAGCAAAACAAATATCCCGAAAGACTTTTTCTTCATAGAAGATTTGTCTTCAGTAGTTATTTTTTTAGTCTCTGCAGAGAAATGTCGGTAGCTATTTCCCGGGGGACACGATTTGTCTTATTGATTTCGGCAAATAAAAGCGTCATGCTTTTTGTAATTTTTTCTTCAACAAGCGCAAACATTTTTTTCTCATTCATTCCCTTGTGTTCGGCATAGGAAGAAATAACGCCGCCGGCATTTGCCACAAAATCAGGAATAACAAGCACGCCTCTGCGATGGAGTATTTCCTCAATATGCTCTTTCATGGGGATGTTTGCACCCTCGACGATGATGGGCGCTTTCACGCGATCGACATTCTCATCGGTAATAACGTCGGGAAGCGCGGCCGGTATGAGTACATCAACATCAAGCTCAAAAATATCTTTGCCGTCGAGCTTCTCTCCATTTGGATCGTTGACAACAGAGCCGCTTCGTTTTTTTGTTGAAAGCAGTTTTTTATAGGAGAGCCCAAGCGCATTGTAGAGGGTGCCGCGCGAATCGGATACCGCAACGATCTGCGCGCCCCAGTCGCTTAAAAATTTATGGGCAAATGTTCCAACATTTCCATACCCTTCTATGGCGACCCGCGCTCCTTGAATCGGTATCTTTGCGAATGCAAGCGCTTCTTTTGCGGCAATCGCAACCCCATACCCCGTGCTTCCAAGCTCATGCGGAAGACCTTTTAGTTTTGCGGGTTTGCCCGTTGCCGCCTTTCTATTTTTTGCCGCCTCGACAAACCACTGCATTTCTTTTTCAGTTGTGTTCACATCAGGCCCTGCAATATATTTTGAAATAAGCAACGGTTTTAGCGCAGAAGCAAACCATTGGATAACATCCTTCTTTTCTTTTGGGGTGAGTTTTTTGGGGTCGCAGCAAATACCTGACTTTGCCCCACCAAACGGGATATCGGCAAGCGCATTTTTCAATGTCATTGCTCGAGCGAGTCGAAATACTTCTTCTTCGCTGACACTGCCTGTCATTCGAATGCCGCCCTTGCCGGGTCCGCGTACAGTGTTATCAATAACGCAGTAGCCCCAAATATCTTTTTTGGGGTAATAAACTTTTATAATATATTCTGGTCCGAGTTCGCTGCCTTTTATCATATGCGTATGCGCCAAATAATGAATAAAGCATGACGTTCTGAATCACAAATCTCTCGTTTCGTAATTCAAAGCTCAAAGATGTTTGCTTGTTGTAGTCTAGCGCAATTGAATAAATTTTTCCAGAGTTGGATAGATGGCGGCATGTTCGGTTCGCAGTCCTGTTTCGCGGCGCGTTTGCCCTCGGCTATCTCGGCTGTGCGTGTTATCTTGACGGGCACCTGCATACTTGCTAATAATAATGAGCAGTGTCTGTCGAGAATTTTTGCGCGGGTATCGTATAATGGTTATTATGACTGCCTTCCAAGCAGTAAATGGGGGTTCGATTCCCCCTACCCGCTCCAGATAATTTCGGACCATGGCCGGGTCACTATTCTGCACCATAAAGTACCATTTTGTAGCTATTAGAAAAGTATATTTGAGGCGGAAAATACGGTTGAGCTCCGGCTGCGTTTGCAGGACGAATTCTGGGGTGCTACCTTGACTTTTTTTCACAATTTGCTAACCTTTGTGCAATCCTCGAAAGAGGGTTTTTATTTTTAGGTCGATTTCAGCGGTAGAGAGGACCCCATGCACAGTCCCTCAGCGCCAAAGTGGCACGGACCGTCTCGATACTCGATCGGCGAAAAAGGATTTTTGTGGATAGTAGTAATATCCGAAGAAATCAAGTTTTGCTTATAATTATAACGGTTTTCTTTCAGTTTCACCTTCCATACTTCTCTCTTTCCAGCGCAAATGCCGCGCAGATAAACGAGGAGGGAACGGTGAATGGCGCTGATTCTTCAAAAAATGAAGGTCAGAAGCCGAGTTTGCTTATAGTAGAAAGGAAAATCCCCTATCTTTCGCAAAAAAGCGGGGAACGGGGCGACAAAAACGATACTCAGCCAAAATTACTGGGAATTCATGTTCCGGTAGTAGGCGGAGATGGCGGGAAGGGGTCAGTGGTATCTTCATCAAAGGGTGAGCGGTTTATTGTAGTAACAGCATATTCAAGTACGAACGACCAGACGGACTCATCGCCATGCACAACCGCAAACGGGTTTGATGTATGTGAAAATGCTATTGAAAATGTGGTTGCGGCAAATTTTTTGCCTTTTGGAACCCATGTACAGTTTCCAGACTATTTCGGAGATAGAGAGTTTGTGGTCCAGGATAGAATGCATCCGCGGTTTTCGAATCGGATTGATATCTGGATGAAGTCACGCGAGGCGGCAAAACAGTTTGGCGTAAAACGCTTGAAAATGGTTGTGGTACCGGAAAATATTGTTGCTAAATCTCCAGAAAAAGGTCAGGTTGCTGTGAGTTTTTAAGACAGTGATTGTTTGTATTGAGATTAAAAAAGAGGGCGGTAAACGCTTTCTTTTTTTTATCTGAATGGTATACTTTTGAAGTATTTTTTCATGGCCAGGTGGCGAAGTGGAAACGCTGGGGTCTGCAAAACCTCGATGCAGGGGTTCGATTCCCCTCCTGGCCTAATCTTATTCCATAACAGCCGGTGGCTGTTATGAGGGGATCGAACGGGCGCGATTACGAGCAGCGCCCCGGACCATGAGTCGGAGCGAGTGGCGATTCCCCTCCTGGCCTAATCTTTCCAAAAATGGCATACGAAAAGTTCATGATCATAGATGGCAATGCGCTTCTGCATCGGGCATGGCACGCATTGCCCCCACTGACGACTCAGAAGGGGGAGGTCGTGAACGCTGTATATGGGTTTATCCAAATTTTGTTCAAAGCATTTAAAGAGTTGGAACCAACGTATTGTGTCGTGACCTTTGATCGAAGGGCCCCAACTTTTCGACACGAAAAGTACGCGGAATACAAAGCAACGCGAATAAAACAGCCCGATGAGCTCTACGCGCAAATTGATAGGATAAAGGAGATTCTTGAAGCGTTGGACATTCCAATTTTCGAAAAAGATGGTTTTGAAGCGGATGATATTATTGCAACGCTTTCAAAAAAAATAATCACCGCACATCCAGACATTGAGACAATCATTGTCACCGGTGATATGGACACGCTCCAACTCGTAGATGATCGTACGCGTGTTTTTGCGCCACGAAAGGGCATAACAGACACGTCCCTTTTTGACGTAGACGCAGTCAAAGAACGCTATGATGGTCTGACACCGTCTGATTTAACTTTTTTTAAGGCCCTCCGTGGCGATCAGTCGGATAATATACCGGGCGTAAAAGGAATCGGAGAAAAGACCGCAATTGAAATAGTAAAAGTGTTTAAAACCCCCGAGCGACTTTTGGAATGGATTGGAGAAGGCAGACACAATGAAGACGCTCGTGCACTCAGAGAAAAAGTGCTCACGTTACTAAAAGAACAAGAAGATTTGTTCAGAATGAGCTATGATCTTGTTTCTCTGTACTTTGATGTGCCGATAGATTTTGAGCTTACTCGCGCCCGATTGGGCGCAGTTAATAGCGCTGCACTGGTGGAGCTTTTTCAAGAACTTGAATTTAAATCCCTCCTACCGCGTCTCCAAGATCTGTCGGGATTTCAATTTGAACAGTTTGGTCATGAGCAGGGGTTACAACACCAGTCGGCGAGGAATAATTATCGTTTGCTTGACTCACACGAGGAGATAACAAAATTTTTGTCGTCATTGTCCGAGTGCGCTATTTTTGCTTTCGATACCGAGACAACAAGCATCGATGCGCTGAACGCGGAGCTTGTCGGTTTTTCCGTTTCTTTTCGAGAAGGGGAAGGTATATATATCCCATGGGGTGCATGCTCGGCTGAGGAGCGAGTGATGCTCAAAAAAGTATTAGAAGATCCGGACATAAAAAAGACCGGTCATAATATTAAATATGATCTTCACGTGATGAGTACTGTCGGGATCGCACTTTCCGGTATTGCATTTGACAGTATGATCGGGGCGTATCTTTTGAATCCCGGCGCGCGTTCATACGGACTTGATGCGCTGAGCTTCAATGAGTTTGGGTATCAGAAAATCTCTATTGAAACCTTGATTGGCAAGGGGAAGAAGCAGATTTCAATGGCAGAAGTTGATGTGGAAAAGATCGCACCCTATGCAAGTGAAGACGCAGATTTTTCGTGGCGTCTCTACGAGCGATTTACTGCACGCCTGAAAGAACATTCACTCCTTGATCTTTGCGAGCGGCTTGAAATTCCCCTGATCACTGTTCTTGCGCGGATGGAGCGACAGGGAGTAAAGATCGACTCCGAATTTCTTCACCGACTTTCAAAAGATCTTCATAAACAGTTGGATGTTTTGGAAAAAAAGATTTTCGACTATGCCGGAGTGCAATTCAATATCAACTCCCCTATTCAGCTGAAAAAGATTTTGTTCGAAGATTTGGCGCTTTCCGCGCCGAAACTGAAAAAGGGAAAGACCGGCATATCAACAGCCGCATCCGAGCTCGAAAAAATGCGCGGACTCCACCCGCTCATTGATTGCATTTTGGAGTACCGTGAGCGCACAAAGCTTGTGAATACGTATGTTGATGTTTTGCCGGAACTTGTCGATGCAAAAACCGGTCGCGTGCATACATCATTTAATCAGACCATAGCGGCAACCGGACGACTTTCATCGTCAAATCCAAA
>Ga0172375_10008202_pt1 | contig 14108 bp, 20 predicted proteins | sample LakKiv1m_FD_114537 | JGI IMG/M metagenome (GOLD analysis project Ga0172375, IMG submission 114537) | Freshwater microbial communities from Kabuno Bay, South-Kivu, Congo - kab_092012_11.1m | ecosystem: Environmental > Aquatic > Freshwater > Lake | place: Democratic Republic of the Congo...
ACAGCATCATCAACTTCAAATGTTATACCTAATGGGATAAAGGATACATCAATATCTTTCCCTGCAAGTTTAACAATCATCTTCTCAGGGCGAAGTATATCCAGATCAACTATGTTTTCCACAGCTCACTCCTTATGGATTATAGGTATTTGTTATACTAAACAACTGATCTCCAGCAGAAAGAGAAGCAAGAGGCTTTGCAGTTATAGCAATAGGCATAATGTTTATAGGATCAGCATCATTATCGCTTTTAGCTGTAAACTGAAGCCCTGCATCAAGCGTAGCATTATAAATCATCACAATAGTCTCATTCGTTACGGCTCCAATGAGACGTCTATTTGTAAGTTTGAATGCTACAGGAGTAAGAATAGAATTACCACCACCCTTAATTGTAGTTACTCCAGTGGCTCCTGCTGTATTTGTTATTGCACCACACTGTATGAAAGTCAAAGCAGTAGGGGAATATTCAATAAGATCAATAGCTGCAGTAAAGGTTTCAGTAGCAATGCCCTCAATAGGATCAGGGGCATTACCTGCCTGAACAGCATACTTTGTGATATTATGCCCGAAGCTGTTCACCATTCCGGCTCCAAGGTTAACCCAAGCAGCAGACCCTACAGTAGTTCCAACCGTAGCAGTCTCAATCTTGTAGTTGCCAAGAATAAGTTTAGCTGTCGCAACCGTACTATTCTGATAAAGTGGCATCTTTTACCTCCTTACTTATGGATTATAAGTATGAACAACCGTGAATAACTGAGTTCCTGCCGTAAGAGCCGCGTCAGGTTTACCTGTTATAGCAATAGGCATGATATTGATGGGGTCAGCATCATTATCAGATTTTGCAGTAAACTGAAGTCCAGCATCAAGAGTTGCCTTAAATATTGTAATAACCGTTTCATCAGTTACACCACTAATAAGCCTTCTATTTGTAAGCCTAAAGATTTTAGGGGTAAGAATAGAATTGCCACCACCCTTAATCGTAGTAACACCTGTAGTTCCTGCAGTGTTAGTTATTGCACCTGCTTGTATGATATTAAGGGTACTAGCATCATACTCAATCAAATCAATAGCTGCAGTAAAAGTTTCAGTAGCAATGCCTTCAATAGGGTCAGGAGCATTTCCGGCTTGTACTGCATACTTTGTAATATTATGGCCAAAGCTATTGACCATACCTGCTCCAAGATTGATATAGGAACTTCCAACGGTTGTTACCGCTACTTCAATCTTGTAGTTGCCAAGAATAAGTTTCTCTGTGGAAACCGTACTATTCTGATAAAGTGGCATTTTGCCCTCCTTTAGCTATCATCAGATTCTGTAAAGACTAGCCTTACATCAATCGGTGATGCAAAACAACCTGCTGAAGGATCAGGGATAAGACCCCCATCCCTTACAACTGAACATCTAGCAATAGAAAAAGAACTACTTGTTCCATAAATTCCTGTTCCTGATGTTCCTCCAAAAAGTTCTACAATTTCATCTCCAAGATTCCTTGTTTCAGAAGCTGTTTCTGCTCTTGCTGTTATGCTGAAAATCTTTGAAGATATTCCATTTCTTAAACCACCTCCTGACATCTGAAAATACGTTATAACAGGAAAATCTAATCCTTTCGGAGTAAGCCCATGATAGATATTTGATGTGATCGAGCTAATAGAAGTACAGTTGAGAAGCATAAACCCTATAGCCTCATAATCACGCATCTATAGATTCTCCTTACCAGGGAAATCCATCATGGCCTTATCTCTTATAATCTGCCTAAAATTCTCATATGTCCAATCAAGAGCAGGTCTCATAAATGGCTGAGCACTATGCCCTTTGTTCCATACTCTTGTTCCATATATAGTTTCCCAATCAGATAAAACTTTTTTATTCTTTATTGATATAAAATGCCCTACTGAACCATATTCAACTGCCCAAGAATAGGTAAGATTTGTACCTATATTCACTACATTATACTCACTAGGTTTTTCAACCTTAGTAAATTCCTTTACAAAATCAGCCCTATTCTCTGGTTCAATATCCATTGCATAAACACTAGGATTATCAAGTTCACTATATTCAGAATGGTATCCTTTGCCTTGTAGATTTATAGAAGCAGCAAGATATCCATATCTCTTAGGGCACAGTTCCCTTGCTTTTTCTACAGTCGCTTCAGCTACTCTTTTTAGAGAAGTTTCAACGAATTTTGTAGCACCTTTCCTTAAAGGCTCCCCCTTCCAGGATTTAGAAACAGTAAAGCCAAAGCTCATTTTAATCTCCCTAGCTTCTGAACAACAATTTCATTCTTTTGCATTACATTATTGCAAGGCCCAACCGTCTCATAAGTTTCTCCATTATAAAGAACTGTCTCAATTATTGTACAACCTGTAACAGTAGTACCAAACTCATATTCACCATATTCAAAAACCAAAGTATGGGTACTATCTTCAGCATATTTCCCTGCTGCAAACCAATTTCTCTCGCTATTTTCCCAAAGAGCAGAATAAGGAATAATAGTAGTTATCGTAGAAGATGAAAGGCCACCTTTACCGTCAGGTGAAGATATTTTTTTCACTACACTAACTTGAGATACCAAATTAAGCATTGAGCGTAGTGACATTCTATTCTCTCCTTAGAAACCTTTCTTAATAGAGGCTTTCTTGAAAGTCCCCTTTTTTGCAGGTTCCTTAACCATTTCTTTTTTTACTACGACTTTCTTTGCCAACTTTTACTCCTTTTAATAAAATCTTGCTATCTTATATTTACTCAATTTATCAGTAATTGATAAAGGATAGCCATATTCATCACTATCTCCTGTAGTATATGCCTCTGACCAAGGGCCAAGGCTTCGTGATTTTATGTTTGGATCAGTTTTCCCTCTAATATCACAGTCAAAATAGATCATTTCAGCAGCAACGCTTTTTACTTCTAAAGGCCACTTTACAACTGATATAAGTATGCTTCTTCCTGAAAGTTCTTCAACTAAAGAATAGGCAGAAGCTATTACAGCAGTATCCCCTGATACTGAATCAATAGTACAATACTGATCATTTTCATAAGAATTATATATATAAATTATGTGACCTGCTCTAAAACCTTTCTCTGCAAAAGTTACGCCACTTTTAAGCTGCATACTATTATCAGTAGAATTGAAAATTATTTCATCTTGAACATCTATATCAAGCGTAAAATAATTATTAAGAAGCAAAGGAAGCCTACTTTCAATTATATCAATATATTTCTTGGCTACTATAGTTCCTGCTGAAGCTGAGATATTAGTTAGAAGCGTAACTTCCGTAGGAGTTAAAATTGTAGCCATAATTAAGCCTTCCTATAGAAATATGTTCTTATCACGGATTCATAAGAAGCAGAAGGAACAAATCTAATAAGATGTACAGAACTATACCCCAATTCCCACTCTTGATTATGCCCATCTGCTCCACCAACTCTTATTGGCAGCCCTGCACTACCTGTAGTGTTGCCAATAAGGAAAGTAGAAAGGATAGTCCCTGAAGAAGTATAAGAACCACCTTTTACATGAACCAACGTACTTACATTGGAAGAATCTTCATTATTATTATAAGCAGTAAGAACTGTACCACCAGTAGCATCATAGTTGGGTGATTTACTCCATGTAGCTGTACCTGGCCCTGTAGTAGCTATCTGAGCTATAAAGTGATAATGTCCTACCCCAGCATTAGCAGGTGCAGTAACAAGTACATCCATAGCTGAACTGCCTGCCTGATAACAAGAAGTATTCCAATGGATACCTTTATGTATCTTCTCATGTACAGTATCAATAGTTATTCTAGCATTATGTTCAGCATCAATAGGAAGTAAAGATTCCAAATTTGTAGAAACTGGCTTTCCCATACTATACCTTTATCCCTTGAGCCTAAATAGGCTCAGAAATTTCAAAAACTAAAAACTATCACATTTCTTTTGCATTCTTATTCCAAAGTCCTCTGAATTAAAATACCTGAACCATAATATTTATCATCAAATTCAGAGCGTTGATGCTTTCCTATATAGATTTTCCTGTTTATTAGGTTTGTAGTCTTATAAACATATCCTATATAGTTCAGCATCTAACACTCCTCAAGCTGTTTACTAAAGTTATTCGCTTTAGTAAACAGCTAATTACTTTACGGCAAAAGAAATGCGGTGCAATATACCGACCCTCCTGTGTTGTAAAATTGCACCTCGTCATCATCATTCTGGAAGCGAGCAGACTCAAAATACTTCCCGCCCACCGTAATCACCGCTTCCGAAGAAGGAATGGCGAGAGCAGAGGGGAGAGCCTGACCAGTCTCAGAGAAATTATCTCCAGCAACAAATTCAATCGAAGAGGCAACCGAAGTCACCGCCTGGAACTGAACAATAAGCTTAGAAAAATTAAGTGAAGACTGAGCAGTGGACGCATAGACAGTTAGGGTAGAAGTAGTCAAGAGCGTCACTGCAGTTGAAGTTACCCCTGTAATAGAAGGGGTAGCAGGGATAATAGAATTAGCCATATAATTCTCCTTTGGCTATTAGCCAGCAACCTCAGTCAGGTGAAGAGTAGCAAGCGCAGCAGGCCTTACTACCTTAGCACCATAAACATACAATCCCTTAACACCCTGACCAAAACTATCCTGTAGATCAACTGCCTTAGTCTGAACAATCTGGCTTGCAAAAGAAATAGCCGTCCTATTCATGCACATAATAGCAGAGACATTCGAGGCAGAGGCCTGAACATTATTGGAAAGAAGGAATTTGAAACCAAGAGCATCTCCAACATAGCCAGAAGTAAGTGCACCACCAGAGAACTCTTTAGGGACTGCAGAAGCAGAAATACCACCAATTTCAGCAAGAAGCATTTTCTGATGAACCCAAGGTGGAATAACAGCAAAACGATTTGCCTCAGGGACATTATTCTCTGTCATATACCTTCCAGCATAAGAAAGAGTAAGAATGACATTGCCAGAAGAAACTGAAATTGGAGAAGCTGAACTACCCATATAGGTAGTATCGGTGATTCCAGCTTGATCATAGAGCCCAAGAAGGAACTGATCAATCTCATCAGAAATTCCGTAAGCAGCTTCATCCATAGCAGCATTCATAAGCTTAGGATTCTGCTGAACTCTATCAATATCGTCAATCTTAAAGCTAAAAGATTTAGCCTGATCAATGATAAGTTCCTTCTGTGCTGAACTCAGTTCCTGCCAAGTAAGAGTACCATACTTAGCATAATCTGAAATCGTCACAGGGCCAAGTTCATTGATTTTTACACGATCACCGTATGCTGTAATTTCCCCTTCATAGTCATTATTAACTACAGAGGCAGCAACCAGTGCCTTACGAAGTCTAACAAATAGCTTCGCACTCCAAATAGTAGGAATAAAATTCTCCAGGCCCATATTGACCCTCCTTACTTATCAAACTCTCCAGCCTCTTCAAGAGCAATAGCTTCTTTGAGAGACATGTTTGCATAATCTTTTTTTGTTGAACCCTCTTTAGGATTCCCTGCCCCAGGTTTGAATCCACCAAGGGCAAATAGCTCATTTGCCTTATTCTTCTCTACATCAGCTAACTTTTGCTTAAACCTCCTCATGTATAAAGCTGCTGCCTCAACGCTATCAAAAGAAATGCCTGAAATGAAATCAGGGTCAATCCCTTCCTTGAAGGCAAGCTCTTTTATACTATTAAGTTTTTTCTCAATCTCCCTCTCTTCATCATTTCGTTTATTCCGTTCCTCAAGCTCACGGATTCTCCGATCAGCAGGAGTTTCTTCAGGATTCCTTTTAAGCATCTCCGCAGCAACTCTTGCATTGATTTCAGGCTCAAGCGTCTTTTTTCTATAAGTGTCAATAGCTTCAGTAACCCTCTTGTCCATCATAGGCTGAATAAAAAGCCTTCCTTCACTTGTTTCAAGATATGTTTTCACATCATCCTGTGCAAGAGGCTTTGGCTCAGCAGGTGGAGTAAGCTCCACAAGATAAGCCTTCACATCATCATTCTCTACGTTATCCGCAAAGAATTTCTTGACATCTTCCAATGTGATTTCCATTTAACTCTCCTTACCCTCAGCTGTTGCTTTCTCTAAAGCCCCACCTGATTGTAAATTATTTTCAAACGCACTATGGCGTTTAGCTCCTTTCCCAGCCTTTTTCTCTCTCTTTGCCTTACTTCTTTCAGCAAGAACTTTAAGTGCAGCCTCTTTTGTAATGCCAAATTCATCTGACATTTTCTGTGCTTTTTCTTCACGAATAGCTTTACGAACTTCAGCTTTCCGAGCCTCAATATTATTAGAAGCAAATTCTAGCGATTGCTGCCTTTGTTCCCTTAAATTGAGTTTCCTAAGCCTCGCAACACGACCCATTAATTTAACCTCCTAAAACGTATCAAATAATAAAAAAAGAAGAGATATAAGCAAAACCTATATCTCCTCTCGTTTTCGAGTCGGCTAATCTATATTATAAAACGTAATATTAAATAATTAAAGCCCTAAAAGTTAATTCTCCCTCCTAATTTATTCTTTTCTAACGGTTCAAGTGCAAAATGATCTGATTCGATGCTTTCACGACTTACATCTACAATTTGACCTCTAACTACAGTAAAGCGAATACACACTTCTCCATACTTCTTTTTTGATAATTCAGAAACAAGCCATGAAATGTAAGTATTTATCGAAGTCCCTGTGGTGCTTTGCAATTTATCAGCTCCAAAATTTTTTGCAAGTACTGCTGATGTCATATTACAACTCCCTCATCATTTTATACATAATATTCTGCTCACGACTAAGAACCTCATTCAATCTTGTAACATTATTACAAGCATTTGCTTCATCATCTTTAGCCTTTACTACTTTTAACTGTAAATTATTCCATTCTTTCATAGCGGCAAAAACCTCCTTTTCAAGAGCTTGTACTACTTCAACTTGCTTTTCTAAGATAGTATTTATCACTTCTTTGCCTTCTTTTTAGCAACTCCCTTAATTGTTCCTTTGTTTTCAGATGCATAAAACACTTTTGTGCCCTTTTCTTTTCCATACTCTTTGATCATTTCTGCTTTTATCTTCTTTCCTTTTTTAGTCAACGGCATCATTAGCCTCCTTCATTAGGATAATATTTATTAAGCCAATTCTCATAAGAAATAGATTTTATTTCTTTGTCAGGGACTATATTCAAAGGATCAAGCACAAGTTCTTCATGGCATCGGCAGTTACATCTTTGCTCAGCACTAAGGCCTTCCCAAGCAGGATAAGGAGCCATTTCATGAGTTGAATTAAGATGAAAGAAACCTTGGCTATCTTTCACTTGGCCATCCATTATGCGATGATCAGCAATTTGCGATCTTTTTGTAGGCCTTGTTTTTTCATCAATAATTGAACGCCATATTAGCTTACCTTTTATTCCTTTTTTTATGAATTTCAGATAAGCATCATTAGCACCTTTATTCATAGCCCCCATACTTTCTGTGCAAATAATAAGAAGGGCTTTGTTATAAACTACCCTAAGAGCTTTTTTAATATCATTAGACATAGCACTATAAGTCTTTCCCATACTTAGATTGCTTATTATAGCCCTTCTAACTGCTCTTTGAGCTTCTATAGGATAGTTTCTAAGAGATTCTGACATATAAAGATTCTTAGGGTTGTTTACTGAAAACTGTATGTCAACAAGTCTTTTTGAAGGTACTCTTATTTGAAAATGCTTCCCTAAAGCTTTTTCTACTGAAAAAACCAATCTTAGATATGCTTGCCTATATTGAAAAGGAAGATATTCTTTAATATCTGTAATATTCTTCCTTATAATAGGATTTATTATCTCCATGACTTCTCTTTCCATCTTAGCATATCTTCCTGATATTGAAAGTTCAGTTATAGAGAGTTTTCCATTTACAGAATACCTACTAAAAAATGATTGCAATGATCCTGATGCTAACTTATAGGCATTAAGAAGGCCATCTCTTACTTCACTTTCAATTCCTCGTTCATTTCTTATGAGGAACCTGAAAGCATAATCAAGAAGAAGAGATAGCCTATCCATCTTACCTACATCCTAAGCCATGGCTTTGTATACTCTATTGAATCAAAATATTTCTGAAGGGCTTCAGTATCAAGCCCCCTCCTCTTCATTTCAGCAAGGCAAGCATTCACTAAAGGTGGATAAACAGCCTTAGCCTCTTTAAGAGATTCTGCCTGAGCAGCAACAGCACTATCATCTTGGAATTGAAAAGAGGTTTGGGTACTATCAACCATCCTATCAAGATCAACTTTATTGATCTCAATAACTCTTTCATAAGCCTTTTTCTTCGTTTCAAGAAGTTCTTCATCAGAGATTTTAATCTCTACAGTAGAAGCCTTCACCTCATCTTCAATAGCTACAGGCTCTTCAACTTTAACTTTTTCCACCACAGGTTTCTTTTTGGTAGCCATCTCTATCCTCCTAAAATCTTGACCAAGGTTTTGTATACCATATAGCATTTTTAAGCCTCTCTGAAAGTATAAAAGCTGCAGATTTCAGCTTTCTTTTTGCTAATTCAAAAGCTAAAGCATCAGCAACTCTTGTATTCATGCTAAACGGAGATACATCATAATTATAAGCAAGAGCTATTAGTTCATCATTCTTCATAATATGAAAAGTATTAGCTGCAGAAGTTATCTCTTTATCAATTTCTATCTTATTATCATTTTTATACTTTTCATATTCCAACTTTTTCTCTTCTTCAGTTCTCTTCTTTACCACTTTCTCAGGTTCTTTCAATTCAATAACTACAGGTTCAGTAGTTTCTACTTTTAGATTTTCTGACTTTTCTACTTTTTCAGATTCCAAGATTTTAGCTTTCAAAGTTTTCTTTACTGCCATATTTTACTCCTTTACAACTTCTTCACTTTCCTGATTTATATCTTCTTCAGGTTCTATATATCCTGAATTTTTGTCAGAAGGAGGAAGTGCATTTGATTCAAGTTCAGGTAATCCTCTTTCCATATCCTCATCTTGCCTTTCAAGTTCCTCCTCTACATCAGGAATAACATCATCAGGCATAATATCTGCAATAAGATAACGAGAGAATCCTGCCTGTCTAAGAGTAAAGGCAGTAGAAGCAAATTCTTGAAGATTAAGAGGGGAATTTCTCTTGTGAGCAATATTTATTGTATCATAGTTGCCATCAGCAATTCCAAGTTTTTTAAGAATAATAGAGATAAGTTTCATTCTTTCATAAAGCCCTACATCAAAATCAGTTTCAGCATCAGAACATATATTTTCAAAGTCAAAAAGTAACCTTTGAATAGCGATACCTGAAGCCCCTGTAAACTTCTCACCAGCAAAATCAGGGACATGTGACTGAGTATGAATCTGACGTTGTATAAAAGTAGTCATATATTGAATAAACCCATAAGGAATATCTTTAGTAAGGAATTTCACATCAGCATCTTTATCAAGATTTTCAAATATTCTATAGCGTTTTAAGTTAGCAAGAGCGGCTGAAAACACTCCTTCTTCTTTCTTTTTAAGTGGATTAGTAAGTCCAAACTTCTTCATAACAAGGTAGGCATTAGCAAACCTATCAAACTCATTCATAGAATCAGAAATAAGAGCATCAAAACAATTGATAAGAGGGATTATAGGTTCAATAAGGCCCATCATCTCATCACCAAAATAGTAAGGTACTACAGGTATTTCACCAAAGAAATTAGGGCTACTCCCTACATATTTAAGTGTCCAAGTGCTATTTATATTTTCATTTTCTCTTGTATACTTTTTTACTTCATTAGGATAATAGACTTCTACAATATATTTTCTATTAGTTACTCTATAATAGCGTATTGCGGCCACCTTTTTAGGCTCTGAATCATAGTTATAAAGAAGAATCATCTCACGAGGGTCTATTGTTATAAACTTAACAACAGCTTTATAAGTAAGTTTCTCTTTATCAGGTATGCCATCAATAAAGAAAAGTTCATAAGAAAGGCCAAAAATTCCTGTATTCCTTCCTGCTCTTGCTGTTTTCATCGGCTCATTATTAAGCCTAAAATTCTTCATTATCTGTACAAAAAGCTTCTTATCAGACTCATAATTCTGATCATCATCTATATTCACATTATTAGTAGCATTCTCAGTAGAGGGGATTACAGTAGGGATAGGATTAGAGGCTGAAAAAGAGTTTTTAGACTGTGAAAGGACATATTCTTCACCTAATTTCTTAGTTTCTAGCTTAATTTCAATAGGTTTATAAGTGATATACTTAGGACGGTAAGCATATCCAGTAAAAGTAGTTATGATTTTGCGTGCATAGGGAACAGGAATAAGGTTGTCTGGAGTATTCTTTGTAGTTGAGTAAGAATCATTGAAGTTATTTTGTGAAGAGGTATTTGGCCCATAAAGTTTTCTACTTAGAATATGAGTATTTTTCCCCTGATAATATTGCCATAGGTTATTAAGCCTTGGTACTTCATTCTTTTCATAATCTTCAATATACTGAAGAATTTCCTCATCACTAAAAACTTCTTTATCAGTTCTCAATAATACCATATTCTTTCTCCTATAGCCACTCAGTCTTAGCTATTCAAGTTTCTTTTCAGAAAAAATGAAAACAAGACACAAGAAAGGCAATTCTAATTCTATTTGGTTTTTGCAGAATAGAATAGATAACCCGAACTGCAATTGTGGTATTGCCCAAACAATAAATTTTTTCATTCTAGTCCTCCAGCTTACCACAGTCTATATATAAAATTACGAATGGGCCACGCAATATAACCATCTTATTGACTTCATCAAAAGTTATGTTGAGTAAAAGACCAAATTGCCTCCAGCAGAATGAAATCATCACTCTCTTTCCTATCTCTATCATCAGCAAACCCTCCTTATCTACTATAAGTATAATAGTTTTCTAACAATTCTCTAGCCCTTCTAAAAACCCAGATAAGAAGCTGCATCAAAGCCATGGAAATCAGGTATATCCCCTTGATTTGCATTCTGATGCCATAACGGCTCTGTACCATACCTACAAGCAGCAATGCAGTCATCATTTACTTGAATGAACTGTTCAGTTATCTCTCCATTCCTATTTTCTTTTCTTTCAAATGTCTGAACTTCTCGTTGCAAGTTAGGGCATCTTGTCTTATGTATGTGTATTTTGAATGATTTAAGGAAGTCAATACCAAAATTATAAGAACCTGAGCCTTTAATAGCAGCTTCTACATGGAAGCCAGAATTTTTCCATTCTTCTATTCTATCAGGTTCAGCAGAATCAGCAATAATATTAAAATAGTTCCCTTCATCACCAAAATACTCTTTAGCAGCCCTAATAAAGGTTGCATTTTCCCAGCCTTTCCCATAGAGTTCATCAAAGATATAGAGATCACCATCCCTAAAGCCACCTCTTTCTATAGCAGAAGCATGGGCAAAACCAAAATCCATACCTGTGAAAACATTATCAAAATCATCTTCATTATAATTGAAATCTTCTATTATATAGTTATCGAAAACCCTATTACCATAAACTCCCCATTCACCTTCAACATACACCATTTTATAGTAGGGGTCAGCGATATCATCCATCATCTTTTTAGTTTTAGAATCTAAGAATTTATTTGTTTTATAGGTACTTCGATTAGTAGTCACATTAGGCTTAGGTTCATCAAAGTATTCCTTTTTGATCCAATGGCCTATCCAAACAGGGTTAAGGGTAAGTATTCCCTGTTTAACAGATTCATCAGAGCCTCTCAATCTAAGATTAAGTTGCTGGATATCACTAAAGTCCATTTGATCCGCTTCCTCAGCCCAATAGTCAGTAGGGTCAAAGAAGGATTTCAATTTTTCAACATCATCAAGGCCAACACCAATAGCATCATTACCATTTATCTTACAGGTAACAATTGTTTCAGAATCATTGAAGGCAAAGAGGTCACCAAGGTCAAGGCTTTTAATAGTATATTTTAATAGATCATAACAAGAATGTCTGACATCTTTTTTAACTTTTCTGCATATAAGATACCGTCGATGTTCCTTCATAAGCAGTTTGAAAATAACTTTTTGAGCAGCAAAGTAGGAGTTATGAGTAACTGTACAATCTGATAGCAAGAACTTATTGTCTTTATCAACTGAAAAACCAAAATATTCACCTATGCCAATTTCCTCAACATCAATTCCTGTAGCATACAATTCCTTACTTTTTTTTATTTTGCCATTAGAAGATACTACTTTTTTCCTTTCAATCTTACATGGTATATCCACAATATTCCCTGAGATGCATAATCCCCAATAGTTCCCAATAACTCCGTTGTTATAGCACTTAGCATTGCCATTTTTGATTGAACACTTAAAACCCAATGAATTCGCTAAAAATTTTATTTGCTTTATCAAATCTTCGCTTTTCTGCACTATATAGTAACAATAATTATCATAATAACCATCGCTATCTATCAGTCCTGCAAGTAATTGTAATCTTACTTCTCTTGAATTGTAAAGATAATCATCAGGTATTATTTTATTGCCTAATAATCCATATCCATAGAAATATGGGTCTATACTAACTTTTTTATAATTGAAATCAATAGGCACTCTATATCCCATATGATATCTTTTCCATGTTTTATTTTTTGAAATATATTCTTTAACAGAAATTTCACAATAGAGGGGTTCATTTTTGAATTTATCTGTAGTATTAGTTTTCTTCAAACACAATATATGGTTAGCATTAACTATATAATCATCACCTCTTCTTTGATGGATTTTATATAGCATACTCTTACCCATTGTAGTCCCTAATACAGTTCTAGGTTTTGAGTCAGGGCCCATCACATTTTCACCTATAGTTATGTCTTCAACTTTTTTTATTCTGCCATCAGACATCAGGATTTGAGTACCTTTCCCAAAGCATTTTCCAGAATTGGCACCACCTACAAGAACCTCTAACGGGTTTTCATCCCACAGCAAGGGGTAGAAGTTATCATTAATAACATCAGGCAATGAACTAAGGTCAATATTCATATTCTTTATACTACGATAAAGAAAACTAGATTTCTAGTCTAATAAAACATAATAAATCAGCATACTTGGAATCTCACATTAAAATCCTTTATAAAGCAGATTTCATTACAAAAACTTCCTCTTTTATAATCAAAAAATATCTGAAATCTTCCTATTATATATAACTTTATTACAGTTAAAACTTACCACAGATTGAAAGTACATATTCATAAATCATAAAAGTAAGAAACTTTCCCTTTTATAATGCATAGGTAGGTAAAAATTGTTCTCTTTTATAATTGTAAAAAAATAAGATATACCTTAAAAAACCCTTTTATAATTGTAAAAAAAATAAGGTAGACCTTAAAAAACCCTTTCTATTGTACGAGATAAATCAGAAGGAAAATTGTTCCCTTTTATAATGATAAAAAAAAATAAGGTATGAATAAAAAGCCTTTTCTACTGTACGAGATAAATCGGGAGGGTTCTGGGTTCCACCCACCAAATTTTCGCCTGTTATGACCCTTCCCAGGAGCAGCCCTGCCCCAGCCTGCATTTGGGTTTTTTTCAAGCTTGCATTTTCGAGCCTGTATTAGGTTTTTTTTACAGTAGAAAATTTTCAAATGAGGACTCCCATTTTCCAGCCTTTCCAGTCCAGCAAGCTATATTCCCAGAATTTTTAGAGAATAAACTACTATACGGGCGTTTAGTAGTTATTTTTATTTTTTCTTCTTTTTTCTTCCGATTTATTCTAATTTAGTAGATTCCCCCGCGTATCCGCGATATACTTATAATGTAGGGTAATTAAATCCTACGGTGGCGCCTAGCACTACTAAAATTATAATTTTCCGGAGGGCAGGAGATGAAAGAGGAAAAAGGGTATTTCTACCGGAAGTCCCCGAATGATCCGAAAGTTCATTTTTGCGAGTTTACCGATGCTGAAAGTTACGTAGGGACGGATCATGGGACGATTATTTCGTACGATAAAAACGGGAACATCGTCTCCATGCGGGATGGGCGGTTATGCGATAGAGACGGACGGAAGATTCGATAGGATTCCAAGGCTGGTACTCTCTATAACCGAGAGTACCAGGCTGGGCATCCTAGATGGACCCAAAGCTATAATTTTCCGGAGGGGATTATGAAAGAGTTTAAGGAAAATTTCACCGATGCGTA
>Ga0172375_10008203_pt1 | contig 14107 bp, 20 predicted proteins | sample LakKiv1m_FD_114537 | JGI IMG/M metagenome (GOLD analysis project Ga0172375, IMG submission 114537) | Freshwater microbial communities from Kabuno Bay, South-Kivu, Congo - kab_092012_11.1m | ecosystem: Environmental > Aquatic > Freshwater > Lake | place: Democratic Republic of the Congo...
AAAATTTTTAATAGTATAAGAGATTTTTTCTGAAGGCAAAATTATTGCAATCAGTCAAAATACTACTACAGGGTGAACACAAGACAACAAAAAATTCTTTCGGCGGTGATTGAAGAATATACCCAATCCGCTATCCCGGTGGGCTCCAAAATTTTGGTAGACAAATATGGATTTAATGTGAGCTCAGCTACCATGAGAAACGATTTGAATGCTTTGGAAAAAGAAGGCTTGCTCTACCAACCGCATGTCAGTTCTGGTCGAATTCCCACCGACAAAGGTTATCGTTTTTTTGTGGAGGAAATTATGTCGGACAAACAGCTGTCTCTCAAAGATCAAAAAAAGTTGCAAGCGGAAGTGTTGAAACTCAGAGCTCAAAAAAATCGCCTTTCCAAAACGACCGCCAAATTACTTTCCGCTTTTTCGGGAAGCTTGGCAATTTCTGGAGGCAAAGAAGATGTGGCGGAATTTGGCATTCACGAACTTTTGGAAAATCCAGAATTTCAAAACGCGGATGAGTTTTGCAAAGTGGCCGAAGTGATGGATTATATCGATGAAAATCTAGATACCATTTTTCAAAGTGTGAAAACTGGAGAAACAAAAATTTTTATCGGTCAAGAAAATCCAATTAAAAAGATTTCTAATTGTTCAATGATTGTTTCGCCCTATCAAACTAAATCAGGAGAAAAAGCTGTCTTAGCACTCATTGGTCCAAAAAGAATGAAATATGCCAAGAATAAATCACTGATTGATTATATGAAAAAACTTTTGAGCTCTTCAGTAGTGATATTTTTAGTAATAAGTATAAGTTTATAAAGTAATTAAAAATTTCAATTTTTATTTTAAAAATCAAATGACAGAACAAAAAATAAAAAAATATGATTATCCCGAAGCGATTGTTGGGGCATTAATTATAAATGATGAGGGAAAAATTCTTCTAGGTGAGAGCGTTAAGTGGAAGGGCAAGTGGACTATTTTTGGTGGGCATATTGAATTAGGGGAAAAAATGGAAGATGCAGTTGTGCGTGAAGTTAAAGAAGAAACTGATTTGGATGTTGAAATCGAGGCTCAATTGGATTTTTCGGAAAGTATCTTTAGTAAAGATTTTCATAATGAAAGACATTTTGTTTTTCTTGATTATGCTTGTCGTTATGATGGAAAAGGAAAAATTAAAGTTAATAGAGAGTTTAAGAATGAATGCAAGTGGGTTTCAATTGAAGAAGCAAAAAAAATGGATTTAGCTGTTGGCACGAAGCAAATCATTGAAAAATATTTGAAATTCAAAGAACAAAAAGAAAGTGTTGATCGTTGGAAACGCTGCATGGCTGATTTTGAAAATTTCAAAAAAAGACAAAGTGAGTTGAATTTGGAAAATTTGAAATATGCTAATCGCTCTCTCATTATGGAAATCATTCCGGTTTTGGACAATTTTCATGCTTCCACTGATCATATTCCGGAAGATCAAAAAGACAATGCCTGGGTGGTAGGCATTATGTATATTCAAAAACAATTAGAAAAAGTGCTCTCGGATAATGGGGTAGAAGAAATTGAAACAAAAGTGGGGGATAAGTTTAATCCGGAATTGCATGAAGCAATTTCCGATGCGAAACAACGAAAAGAATTCGAATCTACGAACAAGATATCAAAAGTGGTTTTGAAGGGATACAGGCTTAACGAGAGAGTGATTAGAGCGGTGAAAGTGATTGTTGAATAGAATTTTGAATTTTGAATTATGAATTTTGAATGAAATCCGAATGTCTGAATTTTAAAAATTAAATCATTATAAATTAAAAATTGATTCGAAATTCGAAATTACCTGCCTGCCGGTAGGCAGGAAAATTAGAAATTTAAGTTGTAAGTTCATTAAAATTTTTTGGAATAAAGAACGGTCTACGCCAAGTGTGGCAAGACCGTGAACGGGGTGATTTTTTTAAGCGTTTGGATCCAGTAAATAAATAATTACTTGTTCAATTTCTTTAATCTTTTCATCCAGTTCTTTTTTCTTGTCATCTGTTTCTGCCATTTCTCGCTGTTGAAATAATTCATCGAGAAATAGCCCAAGCCTTCTGATTCTGCTCATGGCAACCTCCCGATAAAAGTTATTGTTAAATTGCTAAATTGTCTTTTCAAAAGCCTATCAAAAGCGAGTCCAAAAGTCAATTTAATTAGTTAATAATTTAGCCTGCCTGCCGGTAGGCACGGTTCATTAAAATAAAATAAAAAAAAGCCCCGACCATAACGTGTATGGCCAGAGCTGTGTGGCGTAAATTTTGCCTAGACTAGATTCTCTTTCTGGGAGGAGCAGGCAGGCGATCCTCATATTTTACGCCGAAAGTACTTAAAGCTTCATGTGAGAGGTCGCACTCATCGTTGAGTATCTCAACTTTTTTCTTGAGCTTATTAATTTCCGCATCACGCTTTTCGATAATGCCATTGAGATGATCCACGGTTCTTTTCTTGGCTTCGAGCTCTTCATTGAGCCCAGCGATTTCCGCATCGCGCTTGGCGATTTCCGCGATGGCTTCGCGTGGTGTGATAGCCCGCTCGGCCGGCTGGATGGAGGCAATTTTTTTCAGCTCAGGAAGTTTTCCTTCATGCATATAGAGACAGCTGTCAAAGTCTTTTATGAAATCTGCATCAAGAAATCCCAATCTGAGATATTCTGTAGTTTTGTAAAGGTAGCGATTCATGTCTATTTTTAAAGACATTATACGATTTATTGAATCATTTATCCTTATAGCTTCTCTTCCGCCGAACCTTTCAAAAATTTCTGTTTTTTCTTTGAGAATTGTTAGTATTCCTTCTGCTTCTTGTAATAAGGCTCTACCTCTTTTTTCCAAATCTTCTAATTTGTTCATATTTCCCCCTGTAAAATATTTATTGTTGTAAAGTTGCCTTCAGTTAAAGTGATTTAATAATCTAGCACCAAAGCCTAAAATTGTCAAGCCAAAATATAATTTCGAATTCTGAATTTTGAATTTCGAATCAAGACTGAATGTTTTAAAATTTCAAAATTAATTCATTAAAAATTGGTTAAAAATTCAAAATTGGAAATTAAAAATTTATAATATTAAGCTTTATCTACTAAACATCTTTTTTCAAAAGGTTTTTAGTAAGTAGAGTTTAAAAAGTTCGTTTAAAAAGAGAATAAAAAAAACGGCCGCGACCATGTGTGGTCGAAGCCGTAGATTTGTGTGGATTTGCCTTGCCTTGTGATGTTACAAATTGTAAATTCCGCGGGGGTAAGCAATTGAGCTAATAGGAAATATTTTCCAGCCGTCGTTTTCGAACAACAATTCTATGTAGCTTGGCTGGCTGTCTTTGATATCGTATTCCTCCATGAATACTATGACTTGCTTTTTATCCTTTTCGTTGCCACCGGCGAACCTGGACAATTTCTTAACATTTAAAATAAAAGAACGAAAGCAACCTTTGATTTCGAATGCTATTTCCATATTATCTGTAATATAATTCCATTCAAACTCTTTCATTGCAAAAAATTTTTTACTCCCAGCAACTACCAAAATATATACTAGATGTCTTTCCATAATCCCTCCTGCAAAATAATATTTATTGTTGTAAAGTTGCCTTCAGTTAAAGTGATTTAATAATCTAGCACTAAAGTCTAAAATTGTCAAGCCAAAACAAAATTCGAAGCATCAAATCCGAAATCCGAAACAAATTCAAATTTTAAAATCTAAAAAGTTTAGAAATTAAATATTTTTATTTTGATATTGTTTCGAATTTCGAAATTGAATTTTCGAGATTAAATAATTAAGTAATTAATAATTTAACAAGCGGAATTTAGTGAATAAATCACTAGGTTATCGCTAAACAATTTATATGAGTAAAATACTCGGAATCGATTTGGGTACCACCAACTCCGCCATGGCGATTGTGGAAGGTGGCAGTCCTAGAATCCTTGAAAACAAGGAAGGCAATCGCACCACGCCATCCATGGTGGCAATTTCCAAATCCGGCGAAAGATTGGTCGGACTTTTGGCCAAGCGCCAAGCGGTGACTAATCCAGAAAACACTTTGTTTTCCATCAAGCGTCTCATTGGACGAACTTTTGAAGACAGCGAAGTGCAACGCGATTTGAAACTCATGCCGTATAAAATTGTCAAAGGCGAACATGGTTGCAAAGTAACAATGCAAGGCAAAGACTATACTCCGCAAGAAGTTTCGGCGATGATTCTTTCAAAGCTTAAAGCTGATGCCGAAGAAAAATTAGGCGAAAAAATTGAAGAAGCAGTGATTACTGTTCCCGCCTATTTTGACGACGCGCAAAGAAAGGCCACCAAGGAAGCGGGAGAAATTGCTGGACTAAAAGTCAGAAGAATCATCAACGAACCAACTGCTGCTGCTTTGGCTTATGGTTTCAACAAAAAGAAAGATGAAAAAATTGCCGTCTATGATTTGGGTGGAGGAACTTTTGATATTTCTATTTTGGAAGTTTCTGAAGATACTGTGGAAGTAAAATCTACTAATGGAGACACTCATTTGGGAGGAGATGATTTTGATCAAGTTTTGAGTAACTGGGTAATTGATGAATTCAAAAAACAAGAAGGGATTGATTTATCCAAAGATCCGATGGCTTTGCAACGAGTGAAAGAAGCTACCGAAAAAGCCAAGATTGAACTTTCCACCGCTTCGGACACCGAAATCAATCAACCCTTTATCACCACGGATGCCAATGGTCCAAAACATCTTGTTTTGAAAATCACTCGCGCGAAATTGGAAGAATTGGTAGGCGATCTTGTGCAAAAAACTTTAGAGCCAACTAAGAAAGCCTTGAGTGATGCTAAGCTTTCTGTTTCTGACATTAACGAAGTTGTTTTGGTCGGAGGAATGACTCGCATGCCATTGGTGATTCAAACGGTGGAAAAATTCTTTGGCAAAAAAGCTAACATCACTGTTAATCCGGATGAAGTGGTGGCGATTGGCGCGGCCATTCAAGGTGGAGTTTTGCAAGGGGATGTGAAAGATGTTTTGCTTTTGGATGTGACGCCTTTGACCTTGGGAATTGAAACTTTAGGAGGAGTGAGAACCCCTCTCATTAATCGAAACACCACAGTACCAACCGCCAAGTCGCAAGTTTTCTCCACTGCTGCTGACAATCAACCATCGGTGGAAATTCATGTCTTGCAAGGAGAAAGAGAAATGGCCGGGGATAATAAAACTTTAGGCAGATTTATTCTGGATGGAATTCCACCAAGCCCACGAGGCATTCCGCAAATTGAAGTTTCTTTTGACATTGATGCGAACGGAATTCTTTCGGTGAAAGCCAAAGACAAAGCCACTGGCAAAGAGCAATCCATTCGCATCGAAGCTTCCACAGGACTCTCCAAAGAAGAGATTGAAAAGATGACTAAGGATGCCGAAATGCATGCCGAAGAAGATAAGAAAAAGAAGGAAAATGTGGAAATCAAGAATATGGCGGAAACCCTGATTTTCACTACAGAAAAGGCTTTGAAAGAGGCTGGGGATAAGATTACAGCTGATGAGAAAAAGCCCGTAGAAGAGAAAATTGAGGCTCTCAAAGGCATTAAGGATGGGGAGGACTATCCAGCCATCAAAAAGGCCACCGAAGAGCTTTCTGAAGCCGCTCAAAAGATCGGCCAAAAGCTTTATGAAGCCGCTCAGAAGGCTCAAGCCGCTAGTGGTGAGCCTGCCGAACCAAAGGCTGATGGAAGTTCAAGTGGTGAGCCTGTCGAACCAAAGGATGCCGAGACAGAAAAGAAATAATACTTTAAAAGAGCGGGGCGCTTAGCCTCGCTCTTTTTAAAAATAAATTTATGAATAGACAAAAAATTATTGAAGCAATACAGAATCAAAAAATGATAATTGTTCATTATCGAAAAGAGAATGGCGGAGAATTTGATAACAGGGAAATTGCTCCATTTGATTTATTTCCTAAAGAAGATAAGGAGGGCAATATGAGGGAAAAAATTTGGGGTTATTTTTATGGGGATTTTAATAAAAGGGCAGGAGACTTTTCAACTTATTTAGATAATATAAATAATATTGAAATTTTAAAAGAAGATTTTAATGGTAGTGAAGTAAGAAGATTATTAAATTGGATAGGAAAATCAATGACCATACAAAGAAACTGGTGAAATTGGTTGTGGATAACTTCTACTTGCTGAAAATATATATAGTGATATAATATCATCATCATAGGATAGTGTTTTAATAATTTTGCTCAATATTACCTTTTAAAGTAGAATATAAAAATGGATAAAAATACAAAAATTTTAGCTTCAATAAAAAACAAACCTTTTGCAAAAGGTGACGATTTTGTTTTATATCAAAATGATTGTTTAAAAATTTTAGAACAACTTCCAGAAAATTCGGTGGATATGATTTTTGCAGATCCACCTTATTTTTTATCTAATGGTGGCTTTACTTGTAGCGCTGGAAAAATGGTTAGTGTTGATAAGGGAAAATGGGATGCAACAAATGGATTAAAAAAAGATTTTGAATTTCACTTAGCTTGGACAAAAGCTTGTCATCGAGTTTTAAAACCTGGCGGAACAATTTGGATTAGCGGAACTTATCATTCGATCTATCAGTGCGGATTTGCTTTGCAAGTAAATCATTTTCATATTCTTAATGATATCGCTTGGTTTAAACCAAATGCTTCACCAAATTTGAGTTGCCGTTTTTTTACTGCTAGTCATGAAACAATAATTTGGGCAAGAAAAGATAAAAAGGGCAAACATACTTTCAATTATGACAGGATGAAGCAATGGGATAATAATTACAAAAAAACTATTAATTTAAATAATAATGTTCTTCAGGTTGAAATACTTCATGAAAAAGGAAAGCAGATGAGATCTGTTTGGGCAATTGGAACTCCAAAGCCAGAAGAAAAGATTTTTGGAAAGCATCCAACTCAAAAACCAGTCGAATTATTAAAAAGAATCGTGATTTCAAGCACTAATAAAGGTGATGTTGTTCTCGATCCATTTGCAGGCAGCTCTACGACAGGAATCGCGGCGGTTATGAATGGGCGAAAATTTATTGGAATTGACATGGAAAAAAAATATTTAGAATTATCTAAAAAAAGATTTAATCAATTAAAAAAATAGTATGAAAGAAAAAGGAATTGGTGGAGGAAACACCATAACAGGTTTAAATTTTGAAAAAGAAAGTGATATTCTAGAACTTCTCAAAAAACAAAAAGGGTATTCGGTAAAAGGAAACAATATTTTTTACGAAGGTAAAGAAGTTGCGCAAAGTTTTCGAAAAAATGCTCTCTATAAATATTTGGAATCAAGAGGTGTTGATTATAAAAAACACTTATCCAAAAAACTTCTTCCTGATGAAGCGCTTTATGTAATTATAAACAATACGCTTTTTATTATTGAGATGAAATTTCAAAAAGTAGCTGGATCGGTTGATGAAAAATTACAAACTTGCGATTTCAAGCGAAAGCAATATGCTAAATTGATGGCACCTCTAAATATAGAAGTAGAATACATTTATATTTTAAGTGATTGGTTTAAGCATGATAGCTATAAAGATGTTTTAGATTATATTATTTCAGTTGGATGTCAGTATTATTTTAAATACTTGCCATTACAAAAGTTAGGATTACCTGTTCCAAAGGAGAAAAAATAAGGCTTAAAAATTTCCAAAAAATTGAGCAAGCTATTTTAGGCTAATTTAAAGCAAAACTAGAGATGGCATTGCATTATTCTCTTAAATATGCTATAATTAATAGGTAGTGGAATATTTAATGCGGAAAAAGTACCGCTTTCCCGAAAAACAAAAATAAATCTAGTAAAACAAAGACAAATTTCAGAAATCTGCGTGGACAAAACTAATATCAAAGAACAAATTAAAATAAGTAACTAGCAAAATAGCGAATTTTTAAAGAGGACATTGATTAGTATGCATTACCATGCAGTTTAATTGATGTCTTTTTTTAATTTTAAAAAACTATGGAAAAAATTAGTGATAATTTTTTTCTAAGGTTTAAATATAAATAAATAATTCCAGTTTCGAAAGGAGCTGGCTAGAAAGGTAAAAATATGTCAAAACTAGGACATAAAACTAAGGGCGATTTCCAAGCTTTCTATTTTGCAGAATTTGCTAAAGAATATTTTAAAGGAGGAAATGCTCAAGGCAGACAAGCGTCAATCCATGTTGATCTTATAGGAATTATAAGTGGATTGTCAGACGTTTGGGATAGAGCCGAAGAAGAAACTTTGGATCAAGAATAAAAAGTGGCTCGCGAATGAAAATTTGCGAGCCTCTTCCTCTAATTAAATTATACCACAGAAAAAAATTAAGTCTGTGTATAACTATTAATTTAAAAATATGGCAAGATATTTTGGAACAAGGCAAGACGGATTTAGCTTTGCCGAAGAGGTCATTAAAGCTGTTTGGGAAAAGGGACAAATTGAACCTAATTATCCAAGCTTTCGAAAAGATGTTTGTGGTGCCAGTATGTCGCGATTAAAATATGGCAAAACAGAACAATTTGGTTGGGAAATTGATCATATCAAACCAATCGCTTCAGGAGGGACGGATGATTTTAATAATTTGCAACCTCTGCAATGGGAGAATAATCGTAATAAAAGTGATAATTGGCCTAATTGGTCATGCAAAATTAGATCATAGTCTTGTAATAAAAATTATTTTTTTCCAGCTCGAAAGGGCTGGTTTTTTTGTTTTACTTTTTCCCCACAAAGTGGTAGTTTTAAAATGTAATATGCGATTTAAAAATATGGAAGAAAAAGAACAATCCAAAAAAGATAAGAATGATAGGCCTCCCTATCGTTGGGATGAAGACTTAAAAGAAGTTGCAGAAAAAGTGAAAAAAATAATTGAAGAAGAAGAACAAAATGATAGAGATGCTGGAAAATAAATATCTGCTTCTTGATACAAATATGTTAATAAGCATTGCAAAAAATGGCGATTCTTTTGTAGATTTTTTCAATGATTTAGAAAAATACAATGTAAAATCAATCATAGACTATGCGGTTAAATTTGAGTTTCTAAGGGGGGCAAAAACCGAGAGTGATTCTAAACATAAAGAAGAATATTTGGATATTCTTTTGGGTGAAAATAGGGCAGAACTTGTAAGCACAAATGAAATTTTTGAAAATGCCAGGGAAATTTCTAATATATATGCCAGAAAAGATCAAAAACTTACAAAACAAATTTCCTTTGCTGATTGTCTTATTGCTGCACAAATGAAAAAATACAATGAAAATGGAAGCGGGGACAGGTTGTTTTTAGCAACTATTGATAATAATGATTTCCCCCTTTTTGTTTTTGATAGAATAAAAATTTATACAGTGGATTTTGGTACGGAAATTATAAATGTTGGTATATATAGATTTAATAAAGAAAAATATGAAGTACTAAAAAATGGTTTTTATGGCATAAAACAAATTAAAAAAACAGAAGAGGCAGAAGTCCCATTTTAGTTTTTGAAAAAATAATTTAGTACGTACACGTGTACGTACACGAATACGTACCCAAAATTTCATGAAATTAATTCCTGATGAAAAATTAACTCTTAAATTTTAAAATAAACTATTGTTATTCTCACATTCTCGCCTGTCCGCCTTTGGAGGAAGAATATGAGAATATCATAAAAATATGGAAAAAATTATTAATATCTTTGGTGATAGTATAACCAATGGTTCTTGTGATGAGGAAAAAGGTGGTTGGGTAAATCGCTTGAAAGAATTCTTAGAAAAAGATAGGGAAAATTATTTTGAAGTTTATAACCTTGGAATTTCTGGAAATAATACAGATGATATTCTGGAAAGATTTTCTAATGAAAACGAATCTCGGAATCCAGATCTGATAATGGTTGCTATTGGAATTAATGATTCTCAATATATTAATTCCAAAGATAATCCTCGTATTGACTTAAAAAAATTTGAAGATAATTTAAACGAAATTATAAAACAGGGCAAAAAATTTACTCAAGAAATAATTTTTGTTGGTTTAACAAAAATTGATGAATCGAAGCTCATGCCAATTCCTTGGGATAATACTAAATATTACGATGACGAAAATGTTTCTTTGTATAATGCAAAAGTAAAAGAAATTTGCGAAAAAAATAATTTACTATTTATTGACATGGAAGGTGTTTTAGAAAATGAAGATTTAGAAGATGGTTTACATCCAAATGCCAAAGGACATGAAAAAATGTTTCAGTGGATTAAAGATTTTTTGACTGAGAACAAAATAATTTAGCTTGCCCCGTAGTCAGCTTTGCTGTACTTCTGAGGTACGTACACGTGTAAGGAGATGTGTAAGGATACAAAATTTTATGAAATTAATTCCTGATGGAAAATTAACTCTTATAAATTTAAAATAAACTATTGTTATTCTCATATTCTCGCCTGTCCGCCCTTGGAGGAAGAATATGAGAATATCCCCAATCCCCATAGCAGGGGATTTTTCTGTTTGACTTCTCTATTTCAAACGTGTAAGATATAAAATCGCAGTCGTGAAGCTTTTTTACAATAGAGAAATTCAAAATTTCATTAATCAAGGGAGGATTAGTTTATGCGAAGAGAATCTTTGTGTGAAGGCGTTTCAATCAGTGTTGATTATTTTGATGGTAAAAATCCAATTTCTGGAAGAATGCCTGAAATTGAATTATGTATCAACGGGTCAAAAATTCCTGCCATTCTGCGAAGAATTTTTTACGGAAGGACTAAGAAATTTTCGGATGAACGCAAAGTGTTTTTAACTGTTGAGGAGGATGAAGTTATCCGAAAAAACATTTTTATCAATCATGGGTATACGAGCCTTACAATCTATGGTAGTGGTCCTATTCGTCCTTCTGACATCTTTAAATTCAGCGTCTACGTTGAGGATGCTAAGGTTCGAGAGGTCTTTCAGGCCGCTCTGAAATTGAACAATCCCTGAGAGGCGATTGGTCTCGATGGCAATTAAAAAGGAATGGCAGTCTGTATTCGCGACTGCCTTTTTTTATTTCCCCAAATAGATGTATAATTAAAATAATTTAGCTTGCCCCGTAGTCAGCTTTGCTGTACTTCTGGGGTCTGTGCCTAAAATTTTATGAAAACAATTTTATTAACATCGGCTGGGTTAGAAATGAAGACCGAAATTCTAAAAATTCTACCCAAACCTGCAGAACAAATAAAATTAGCACACATTATTACTGCTTCCAAAGTATCGGAAGACATTACATATTTAAAAGATGACAAACAAAAAATGATTGATCTTGGATTTGAGGTTCAAGATATTGATATTGAAGGTAAGAGCGAACAAGAATTGCGAGAAATTCTCGAAGGTTTTGATATTATTTATGTTCAAGGCGGAAATCCCTTTTATTTAATAAAGGCTATAAGAGAAAGTGGTTTTCAAAAAGTAGTCGAAGAGCTAATTGCCCAAGGTAAAATTTATATTGGTGTTAGCGCTGGTTCTATGGTGGCAGGGCCAACCGTGGAAACTGGTTTGTGGAAAAGAAAGGGGAGAAATGTTTTTGGCCTGAATGATTTTACAGCCATGGGCTTGGTTGATTTTAATCTGTTTGTACATTATGAAGAAAAATATAAAAAAAATCTTGAGGAAGAAAGTCCAAAATCAAAATATCCAGTAAAAACCTTAACTAATGATCAAGCTATTCTTATTCAAGATGGCAAGATAACTTTTTTGGATAATAAAAAATAATTTAGTACGTACACGTGTAAGGAGATGTGTAAGGACTAAAAAATAATAATTTTATCAAAAAATAACATTCTCACATCTTTTCAAAACACCATTATATATCACAATAACATTCCGACATTCTTGAGAATGTTAGAATGTTTTTAAATAATAGAAATCTTAATTAAAATATAAAAAATAAAATTATGCCAAATTTTAATGTTCCAAAAATGCCGGTAGTTAAAAAGAAGGAAGAAATTGCAGAAAAAGAATCACTGGAAAATAAGATTGAAAGATTGCGACCAATTTTTCAGAAGTCTTTTGAAGTGATGATGAATCCGGAAATGGATCTTGAAGAAGGAATTATTACTGTCACGAGAGAACGAAAAGATGGAACTTTTGAATCAATCCAAGATTTAATGGTGATGGAGATGACAGAAGATGGTCCTAATTTGGCAATGATAGATGATAATGGAGAGCCTAGCGTCTCTGCTACAATGCTTTGGTCAGAGATTACAGATGTGAAATTTAGTGGAAGAATATTAAAATCAGAATAATTTAGTACGTACACGTGTAAGGAGATGTGTAAGGACACAAAATTTTATGAAATTAATTCCTGATGAAAAATTAGCAAAAATCCTTTTTTAAAAAATTATTCAACTCTAAAATAACATTCTAACATTCTTAAGAATGTTAGAATGTCATGATATAATGAAATAGTAAAAAATATGTTAGCGAAAAAAAGAAAAAAATTTCCAAAGTTAGGAAAATCTCCGCGACAATTAGAAAAACATCTAAAGGGAGTTGCTAATCATCGAAGAATCGAGATTTTATTTTTAATTGCTGGAGAGAAAGGAATTACAGTAGATAATATTGCCGAAAGGCTAAATTGCAATATCAAGACTATTTCTGTGCATACGCAAAGACTTTCTCAAGCTGGTCTAGTGCAGAAGAATAATCGAGGTAGAGAAGTCACGCATGAATTGTCACATTATGGAAAAACTTTTTATAACTTTCTCCAAACATTCCAATATTCTTAAGAATGTTAGAATGTTCTTTTGAAGTTAATTTTGTAATTTTATAAAGAAAAAATAAAATAATTTAAAAAAATTATGATTTCAAAAGGATTAAAAAAATTTATCGAAGCCAATGTGATGGGGCTGGCAACGATTGGTAAAAATGGAAAGCCTCATAATATTGCTGTGGCTTGTGTAAAAGTGGAAGGGAATAATCTTGTTATTTCTAATGCTCACATTAAGGAATCAGTAAAAAATATTGAAAAAAATCCCAATGTATCTTTAGCGGTGTGGAATAAAGAATGGGAAAAAGCTTGTGTCGGTTTTGAAATTATTGGACAGGCGAAAAATCATACCAAGGGGAAATGGTTAGATTATGTAAAAAATATTCCTGACAATAAAGGCTATGCAATTAAAAGCGCTATTGTCATCAAAGTCTTGAAAATTAAAGAATTAAAATCGTAAATGTATGTCGAAAAAAATACCAGAAAATGCCAAGTTAGTTTTCAAGGGTATGATGTATGACATTTATCACTGGGAGCAAGAAGTGTTTGATGGAACAACTAAGACCTATGAAGTTATCAAAAGACAAAATTCAGCGACGGTTATTGCCACTGTGGGGGATAAAATTATTATTCAAGATCAAGAGCAACCTTTCAAGGGAAGAATCATTTCTTTACCCGGTGGAAGATGCGAGAAGAACGAAGAGACTATTGATTGTGCCAAGCGAGAATTTTTAGAAGAAACTGGTTATGCTTCGGAAGATTTTTTTCTTTGGAAATCTTATTATCCTTTTTCGACTATCTTTTGGAAAAACTGCTATTATATTGCGAGAAATTGTCAAAAAATTCAGGAAATGCAGTTGGATAATGGAGAAAAAATTGAAAATAAATCGGTTAGTTTTGAAGAGTTTCTGTTGCTTTCCGAAAATGAACTTTTTAGACACAAAGATTTGGTTCCTGATCTTTTGGCTATGCGTCTGCATCCAGAAAAACAAGCTGAATTCAAAAAACTTTTATTTGGAAAATAATTTAAGAAAATCCCCTTGTAGGGATTTTTTTGACGGAAGGCTAGTTTATTGCTTAAATGGTAAATGGAGTTGTTCTTAAAAAATTACATACAAATAAAAGAATCATTTTGGGGAGGAATACAAAACCATGACCAAAAAAGAATTTATCGAAGAAGAGGAGGAAATTTTTGTCATCAAGAGGAATTTGCTTTTCATCATTCCGCTTCTAACCTTGTGTTGCATTATTCAAAATAACACTAACCCTAATGTCAATCCTTTTGTTGGAGAATATGGAATCTTTAATGCCTTGATTATTCTCTCCCAAATTTCGATTTTTATTATTACTAGTTTCTTTTTTTCCAGTCTCGCTTCACTCAAAAAAGAAGAAGAAATAATGGAGCAGGAACGAGAGAAGTTAGCTTTCTGGGAAATTAGT
>Ga0172375_10008205_pt1 | contig 14106 bp, 13 predicted proteins | sample LakKiv1m_FD_114537 | JGI IMG/M metagenome (GOLD analysis project Ga0172375, IMG submission 114537) | Freshwater microbial communities from Kabuno Bay, South-Kivu, Congo - kab_092012_11.1m | ecosystem: Environmental > Aquatic > Freshwater > Lake | place: Democratic Republic of the Congo...
ATGGCGATCACCGAATTAGCTCTCTCCGCCAGGGCTTATAATAAAATACTCAAAGTGGGGCGCACGATAAGTGATTTAGCCGGCAGCGAACAGATTCACGCCGAGCACATCGCCGAAGCCATCCAATACCGCTCCCTAGACCGCGCCTTCTTAACTTAAATGCTTTAAGATGACTGTCCCCAAAGTGACTGTCACTTTAAAAACTTATATGTATGAATCAAGGGCGATTGTCACCCTTGATAAAACAATGTCAACCAGGAGCAAATACTTAACCTATGCCACGCGCTGCCCGTTTTATTGAAACAAATGGTTTTTATCATATTATTTCTCGTTCACTAAACGAAACCTATCTGCTGCAAGATGCTGATGATTTTAGCCACTTTCTTAAACTTGCATATACAGCAAAACAAAAATACTTAATCCAGATATTTCATTACGTAATAATGAACACTCATTTCCACTTAATTACACAAGCGCCATGCCATAAGGTTCTCTCTCAAAACATGGCATATCTCAAATGGCACTACACTATGTGGATGCGCAAAAAATATGGATGGAAAGGGCCTCTGTGGCGGGAACGATATAAAAGTCTGCCGATTGAAAACGAAGATTATCTATATGCTTGTGGGATATATATTGAATATAATCCTGTTCGAGCCAGAATCTGTTCTGATCCCGCGGACTATCCTTATAGTAGCTACCGAAAGTATAACTTGGGGATAGCAGACACCCTACTTGATAACTATGGAACCTCCCCTAATTTAAAACAATTTTTACAATTAGATTATACCGCAGATATAACTAAGCATGTTTTTAGCCTTTCCCCTGCCATCGGCTCCAACTCTTTCATCAATAAATTTAAATAAAAATAACTGTCCCAAAAGTGAAAAAGTGACAGTCACTTTTGGGACAGCCATTTAACCCTTATTTCGTGATTACTTCAATTATGGCGGTGGCGCTGGAGGTGTTGCCGGCGTCATCCTTGACGGTAAGCGTGGCGGTAAAATTACGCGAGCCGAAAGTTGTACTCCAGTAGGTGTTCTCAGGGTTTTTCTTGGTCGAGGTATCGCCATCGCCAAAGTTCCAATCATAAGCCACAATCTTCCCGGATTTAGAATATGATTTCTGGCCCGAAAAATTTACCTTAAGCGGTGAAATGCCTTTCATCGGCTTAGCCATAATTACCGCCACCGGTGGCACCAATACTGCTTTAACAACCACCGGCTCTACAACCACGGGTTTTGTTTCTTTCGGTAACTCGGTAACCGGCGCTGGCACAACCTCCGGAACCTGGGAAGCTATCTCTTTGGGCGCTGGTATCTCTACTTTAGGAGCAATTTCCTGAGTTGCCGGTAATACCGCAGCCTGCGGTAAAAGCCGGGGAATAGATTCAAGCTTTGGCTCTGCCGGCGCAACTACAGTTGCGTTTGCTGCCGGAGGCTCTTTTTTTAAATCTTCGGCAATATAAGCAGCCAGTTTTTCCCTTAAAGAATTTACACGGGCTTTTTCTAGTTCTTCCTTTTGCTCGTCAAGCCGGTCTACCCTTTCTTTATACTTGGGATTGCGGTTATACTTATAATCAGCAACCGCCACAAACGGCCAGCGCAAAACACCACCCAATAAATCCATTAACATTGCCGGAGGATCCCAAAAAAATTCTTTTAAACGCGATTCAATTAGATCCATCTGTTTATAATAGTATTCCACCGTCCGGCGGCGGCGATTAAAACGCTCCTTAGCTAAAGCTAAGTCCGGCAGGGATTTTTCTTTACCCACCGTATATTCTAAAATAGGATCGCCGTCATAATAAGCCAAATATCCTTGCGCGCCGGAACCGGTAGATTTCTCGAATTTATAAGTAGCGCAGCCGGATAAAATAAGCCCTAAAATAATTAAAACTAAAAATTTTTTCAAACTTTCACTCCTTTGCTATCCTACCGAAAAATTTTTTATCGGCGCATTAATGCCAACGCCTCCGCGCGGGTTTTTTCATTATCCTTAAAAATCCCCCGCACCGCGCTAGTTACCGTCATGGTTCCGGGTTTTCTTATCCCGCGCATCGACATGCATAAATGCTCCGCTTCCACTACCACCATCACTCCTAAAGGCTTCAATTTGCTCATCACAATCTCGGCAATCTGAGTCGTCAGCCTTTCCTGAACTTGCGGCCGCCGGGCTAAAATATCCACCACCCGGGCCAATTTGCTCAATCCGGTCACCCGGCCATTTTTCGGAATATAGGCGATATTCGCCTGGCCGAAAAAAGGCAGCAGATGGTGTTCGCAAACAGAATATAAAGGTATCCCCCGCAGAAGAATAATCTCATGATGTTTCTGCTCTAAAATAACTTCCAGCTCTTTTTCCGGGTCCTGCTTAATTCCAGAAAAAATTTCTTCATACATTTCAGCAACCCGCCGGGGAGTCTCTAAAAGGTCTTGCCTTTTCGGATTTTCGCCAATTGCCTCTAATATCTGGCGCACTGCCTTTTGAATTTTTAGTTTATCCATAAAACAAGCCTCTTAAAATTAACTCGGTAAAAAATCTGCAAAGCTATTATCTAACGAAAACCGGCTTTCTGCAATAAGTTTTTATCAGCGGCCTCTTGACTATTTCCGAAAATCAAATTATACTATCTTGTAATAGTAATAATAAACCTCTAACTAAAAAATTAAATGTCAAAAAAGAAAATATTTATTGCCGATGATCAGGAAGATACCCTGAAATTATTAAAAGAGTTCCTGATCAGCCAGGATTTCGATGTTTTCGTCCTCAAGGAACCAAAAAACATCCTTACCGCGGTAATCTCTTTTAAGCCCGACCTTATTTTGCTTGATTTACGCATGCCGGATTTAGGCGGATTTGAAATCTGCGAAATTCTCAATAAAGATCCGCAAACCCGCGAAATCCCCATAATTATTATCACCGGCTTTGGCGATTTAGCGGATGTAAAAAAAGCTTACACCTTAGGAGCGGTAGGGTATTTTGTGAAACCCTTTTCGCTTAGCGATCTCTCCGCTAAAATAATTAAAACGATTAATAACAAAGAAGCGCAGCTTTAATTATTTGCCGATACAGAAATCCGCAAAAATTCTCTCCAACAGATCCTTGGAATAATCTTTACCTAAAATCTTGTCCAAATAAACACAAGCATCCTTTAAATTCTGCGTGATAAATTCTATCGATAGTTTATCCGCTAAATTTTGCCTGGTTTGACGAACTAGTTTTTGGGCCTCCCGGAGAGCCTGAATATGCCGAAGATTACTGACCAGAACCGCCTCCGAACCAGGCAATTTACCTTGATAAACAAAATCACAAAGAGCATCCTCCAAGAGATTTAAATTTTTTCCTGATTTCGCCGCTAACTCCACCACCCTGGGAAATACCCGGATAATTTCCTCTTTATTAATCCGCGGCTTTAAATCAATCTTATTAATCACCGCAATAACATTTTTATTTTTCACTTCCTTAATTAGCTTCCGGTCTCGATGATCTAATTTATTACCAGAATCAAATAGGATAATCACCAAATCCGCTAAGCTAATTTGGTTGCGCGAACGCCTTACCGCTTTGGTTTCAATCAAATTACGCGGCTTAAGAATTCCGGCCGTATCCACGATCCTCACCGGAATCCCTCTTATATCGATCATTTCTTCGATCGTATCACGCGTCGTGCCGGCAACCGGAGTAACAATCGCGCGTTCTTTCTTCAACAAAGCATTTAAAAGCGAAGACTTTCCCACATTGGGTTTACCGCAAATAACGACATGCAGTCCTTCACGCAAAATTCTGCCTCTGGACGCACTGCTTAATAATGCGTTCAACTGGGCCGCAACCGCGTTAAGCCTTTGCGATAGATCTATGGAATCCTGGCTCAAAATACCTTCTTCGGGAAAATCAATATTTGCCTCTAGAATTACTAAGATGTCTAACAACCCCTTGCGAATTTTACCAATCTTAACCGATAAACTGCCGCTTAACTGCTCTAAGCTTATTTTAAGCGCAGAATCTGTTTTGGCGCGGATAAGATCAATCACCGCTTCAGCCTGGGCCAAGTCAATCCGGCCGTTTAAAAACGCCCGTTTAGTAAACTCACCCGGGCTGGCTAAACGGCAGCCGTGTTTAAGCGTTAACTCTAGGATCTTGCGTAAAGCCAGCACGCCGCCGTGACAATTTATTTCTACCACATCCTGTCGGGTATAAGACCGGGGCCCGCGCATCACACTCAAGATGACCTCATCAATAATCTTTTGCTGATCAACAATCTTACCGTAATGCATCGAGAAACTTTTAAATTGCGCTGGTTTCATTTTATCCTGACCCAAAAATATTTTATTCGCCACGGATAAGGCTTTTTTCCCGCTTAGGCGTACGATACCAATACCACCCTCACCGGTAGCCGTAGAAATTGCCGCAATTGTATCTTGTAAATTATCTTCCCGCATTTCTAAACTCTCCCACCACAAATAATGAACCGGTAACTAAAATTAAATCCCTCTTACTGGACAGACTCCCCGCTAAAAGCTGAGCTTCTTTTACACTCTGCGTCAAATATAGTTTCCTATTAAAATATCTGGCTAATTTCTGCGGGGCAGCTGCCCGCGCCGTCGCCGCAGATGTGAGAATAATCTCATCCGCCAAAGGCTCAAGCGTTTTACAAATTCCCCGGATATCTTTATCCGATGAAATTCCCAAAACTAAAATTAATTTCCGATAAGTGAATTTATCCCTAATTGCTTTTTTTAAAACCTCAGCTGAAGCCAAATTCTGCGCGCCGTCTAAAATAATTAACGGATTTCTTTGAAGCAATTCGCATCTTCCCGGCCAAACAGTATGATAAATTCCCCGGCGGATGGCCGCCGCCTTAAGATTAAACCCATAAAAACTTAAAGCTTCCACCAAGCCAACCGCCAATGCCGCATTCGCCAGCTGATGTTCACCCAAAAGGTTGAGGCGCAAATTTTTATAATTATTCCGCAAACCTGTGATGATTGCGCCTTTTTTAGATCGAGCATATTTTATTTCTTTACCTACCGCATAAAGCCGAGCTTGAAATTTCTTACTCCGATCATAAATCACTTTTTGCGCCGGCCTAGCCTGTAAAGCCGAAACCACAATTACACCGGAATGTTTAATGATTCCCGCTTTCTCGGCGGCAATCTTCTTTAAGGTGCGGCCTAATTTCTGCACGTGCTCTAAACTAATCGGCGTAATCCCGCAGACAAGAGATTTAGCGGCGTTAGTCGCATCCAACCTGCCTCCCAAACCGGTCTCTAAAACAGCGAAATCAACTTGCTTACGCTTAAAATACAAAAAGGCTAAAGCCGTATAAACCTCAAAAAAGGAAAGCGGACCATATTTTGAATCGCGATTATATTTATTAATTACCGGCTTTAGTTCCGCGACTAAACTTAATAACGCTCCTTTAGAAATCATGCCCTCAAAGTCTCCGATCTCCTTACTACGGTTGTAAATAAAGGGCTGAAGAATTCTAATGCGTTCTCGAAAATCATTAAGATGAGGTGAAGTATAGAGCCCAACACGAAAACCTGATTCTCTGAGGATATAAGCGGTAAAAGCACAAGTTGACCCCTTGCCTTTTGTTCCCGCAACATGAATCACCCGCAAAGAATCCTGGGGGTTTCCTAAAAGCAAAAGAAAATCCTGAATCCGCGTTAATGCTAAATCTTTTTTATAGGAATAATTTGTGTTTTTTTCGTAGTTAGCGAAAGAGTTTAGATACTTTATAACTGCGGGGTAGTTCATGCATTAATGTCGAAAATGCCTGATGCCGGTAAAAACCATAGCCAACTTATATTTATCGCATGCCGCAATGATCTGCGCATCAGCGATTGAGCCTCCCGGTTGGATAATCGCTTTAGCCCCGGCTTTACGCGCCCAGGATATGGCATCGGCTTTGGGGAAAAACGCATCAGAAGCCAAACAACAATCCCGGCTAAGTTTAGCGGATTTACTTTTCGCGATAATTACCGAATCTACGCGGGACATTTGGCCGGCGCCGATACCTACGGTCTTGGTACCGGAGGCTAAAACAATCGCGTTGGATTTTACATGTTTAGCAACCTTCCAGGCAAAAATTAAACTTTGCATCTGCGCTCTTGTCGGTTTTTTCTTCGTCACTACCTTAAGGTTGCCTTGATCCAAAGTAAGCAGATCATCGCTCTCTAAAAGCATACCGCCGCCAACCCGCTTCATCTGCAAATCGCGCGTTACGCTCCAATCCGACAACTCCAGTAAACGTAAATTTTTCTTATCTTTAAATAAACCCTTAACTTGCGGATCAAAACCCGCAGCAATAATACATTCCAAAAATCCGCTTTTAATTACCAGCTTCGCCGTCTTTAAATCCATCTTCCTATTTAACGCGACAATACCCCCAAATGCCGAAAGCTTATCCGCATTCCAGGCATTTAAATACGCCTTACTTAACTCTTTATCTTCGGATGCGCCGCAGGGATTATTATGCTTAACGATTACCGCCGCGGGATTTTTAAATTCTTTGGCTAACTCTACGGCGGAATTAAGATCCAGGATGTTATTGAATGAAAGTTCTTTACCCTGCAATTGTTTAAAATTAATCAGGCCTTTAGACTTGCCCTTTTCTTTATAAAAAGCGCCCTGCTGATGCGGATTTTCCCCATAGCGTAAATCCTGAATCTTTTCAAAAGCTAAAACCAGCTCCTGAGGGAAATTTTCGGCGAGATTGTTGATTTTAAAATAACCGCTCAAATAATTATAAATTGCCGCATCATATCGACTGGTATGGCCATAAACTTCCACCGCTAATTGCCGCGTTAAATCTTCAGGCAGACAGCCATTATTCTTTTTTAACTGGACGATTACCTGAGCGTAACGCAGCGGATTACAAATTACTGCTACCGAACGGTAATTTTTAGCCGCCGAGCGCAGCATTGCCGGCCCGCCGATATCAATCTGCTCAATAATCTCTTCAATACCGGCATTCGGCTGCTGCGCGGTTTTTTCAAACGGATACAAATTAACAACCACCAGGTCAATCAACCCGATGCCATGCTCCTGCAGTGTTTTTAGATGTTCGGGGTTTTCCCTGACTGCCAGAAGCCCGGCATGAATTTTAGGATGTAAAGTTTTGACTCTCCCGTCAAGCATCTCCGGGAAACCCGTGTAAGCGGAAACCTCAGTTACGGCGATATTATTTTGGCGTAAAAGCTTTGCCGTGCCGCCCGTAGATATAATTTCCACGCCAAAATTTTTTAACTCATTAGCCAGCTCTACAATACCGGCTTTATCCGACAAACTAATTAACGCGCGCTTAATTTTAATCATTCAAAATATAACTTATTTATTAAACCTAAAATTGGCTAAGTCCCCGTCTTGCATAACATAATCTTTTTGTTCCAAGCGCATCTTTCCGGCTTGTTTGCTTTGCGTTTCACCGCCGCAAGCGATAAAATCCGTAAAACTAATAATCTCCGCACGGATAAAGCCTTGTTGAATATCAGAATGGATTACCCCGGCCGCTTCCCAGGCTGTCGTCCCTTGCTTAATTAACCAAGCGCGGTTTTCTTTATCCCCGACAGTTAAAAAACGGATGTATTTACTTTCCGCTAATACCTTCGACAAAAGCAGGCCGAAATCAATTAGCTCTTCTTTATTAATTACCACTACCGGTTTAAGCGTAAACAAACCATAACCGGAGATAATCTCAAGCTCCGCCGCTGTTAAGCCTAAAATAGAAATAAACTCTTCCTTCTCTAGGGCCGCTTTCATTTTATCTAATACTATTTTTTCCTCATCCGGAGGATTTTTAGCCAAACGGGTTTCAACAAAATCTAGATCTTTAAGAATTAAATCCGTGCGGGCATCTTGAGGGAGCATAATCACGTCCGCATCCAACGCTGACTCTTGCGCAATTAATTCTATCTGCGGGTAGGTTTTTTTCTTCGCCTTAACTAATTTATCTGCCTGATCGAGCTTAGCATCCTTAACGTTGTGTTTGCCTAAAACAACTTCGCTGATGGCAAATGCGCATATTTTCACGAAAGGCCTTCTTTCTTAAAACCTCGGGGACGATTCTATTATTCCAGGTAGGTGTAAATCTTACCCTTGTAATTACGCAATACATATTTGCCCTTGGCCTGAGATAAAATATAATTTGGCCCCACGGGGATCTTCCCGCCGCCGCCTGGACCGTCAATGACATAGGTTGGAACAGCATAGCCCGAAGTATGGCCGCGTAACTTCTCGATAATATTTATTCCGGTAGCTACCGGAGTGCGAAAATGCTGAGTGCCTCTGACCGGATCACATTGATAGATGTAATACGGCCTTACTCTGATCTGTAAAAGATCATGCACCAGGCGTTTCATAATAAATGGCCGGTCATTAATCCCCTTAAGTAACACGGATTGACTGCCCAAGGGGATACCACTTTCGGAAAGCATGTCACAGGCATTTTTACAGCGCTTGGTAATCTCCTTGGGATGATTAAAATGGATACTCATCCAGATCGGTGAATATTTTTTAAGCATCTGGACTAAATTTTCGGTAATCCGCTGCGGCAAAGTTACCGGAATGCGCGTGCCAATCCTTAGCAATTCAACATGGGATATCGCGCGGATTTTTGAGACTAAAGACTCTAGTGCCTCATCTTCCAAAGTAAGCGGGTCGCCTCCGGAAATTAACACATCCCGTATTTTACGGTTCGCTTTAATATACTCGATCGCCGCATCAAACTTAGTTTCGGGATTTAAATCTTTTTCTTCATGATCCCCGACTAAACGCCGGCGGGTACAATGCCGGCAATACATTGCGCAATGATCTGTGGCTAACAGAAGAACCCTGTCCGGATAACGGTGGACTAAATGCGCCGCCGGGGAATCGCGATCTTCAGCGCAAGGATCCGCCATTTCATGCGGAGAAACAAAAAATTCGTCATTTACCGGAACGGATTGCCGACGAATCGGGCAATTGGGATCCTCGGCGTCAATCTGGCTGGCCCAATAAGGAGTAATCGCCATGGCTAAACGGCCCTTGGCTTTATCAATTCCCTTCTCCTCTTCCGGAGTAAGCTTAATAATTTGAGCTAACTCATCTTTGGTGCGAATGCGATGCTTGAGCTGCCAATGCCAATCTTCCCAATCCAAAGGATTAACATCTTTATAAAGAGCGATTTGCTGATAATCACGCGAACGTTTTGCCGGCCGATAAATAACCGGAGTTTCTATCTGTACTTTTTGATTCTCTAAGCTTACAGGATTGCTCAATTCAGCCTTGTCCTTTCCGAGGCACTTAATAGTATTGCCTCAATAAGATCTTCATATTTCATTCCAGCGGCATAAGCCATGATCGGGAAATTGGATTCCTTAGGATCTAACCCGGGTAGAGGATTAATCTCTAACACATACGGCACATTATTTTTATCCAAACGAATATCGGTACGCGAAATATCTAAACAACCCACGGCCCGATGAGTACGTAAAGCCACATCCTTAACTTTCTCTTCAATATCCTTAGTTAATCTGGCCGGGCAGTAAAATTCCGGAACTAACCCCAATTCATGATTGCCCTGAAATTCTTTCATCTTCCAGGAATAGAAATACTCTCCGCTTTTTTTACAATTAGAAAAATCGATTTCTAAAATCGGTAGCACGCGGGTTTTCCCGTTTTCCAAAATACCAACGGTCAACTCTTTTCCTTCGATAAACTCCTCAACCAAGGCTTCCTGCCGATAGATATTAATACATTCCTTAACTTTAATTGCTAAATCCGCAGCATTAGCAACCACATTAGTTTTATTAATGCCTTTGGCTGACCCTTCACAATTAGGCTTAACAATTAAAGGAAATCTTAAGTCCGAATCCAATATTTCCGTTCCCTTTACAAAAAGCTGAAAATTAGGAGTTGGAATATTTTCCGCCTTAAGAATTTTTTTAGTCAATGTCTTGTTTAACGCCAAAGCCAAAGAAAAAGTATCGCTGCCGGTATAGGGAATATTTAAATAATCTAATACTGCCGGCACTTCGCTTTCGCGAAAACGACCGTGTTTTCCTTCCGCAATATTAAACACCATATCTACCCGGTTCTTTTTAAAATAAGAGAACGAAGCCGGGTATTCTACATCGATCGCCTCAACCGAATGGCCTTTAATTTTAAGCGCCGCAATCACCGAGTTGATGGTCTCCTCAGAGTCGCATTCGGAAAAATAATCCGCTGGCTTTAAAGGATCTTTCTTTTTTAAATTATAGGTCAAGGCAACACGCATTTAATTGAGTTTATTCCGTAAAATTGCGCTATTTAAAATCTTACCCACCATTTGTTCGTAACTAATACCGATGTTTTTGGCCAAAAGCATAAAAACATCCTCGGTCGATAAAGAAGGCAGTGGATTGATCTCTAAAACATAAGGGCGGCCATTACGGTCGACTCGGAAATCCACTCTTCCAAAATCCCGGCACTCGACACAGCGGTAAACCTGTAAAGCCAAATCTTCCAGCTTTTTCTTTAAAGCGTTAGTAATTTCAGCTGGACAGATATACTCCAGCCGGTCGGAAGTAATCCGCGCAAAAGTATAAAATTTATCATTTAGTTTTAATTCCCCATCGATCTTTATTTGCACGACCGGTAACACTTGGGGATTTTCATTGCCGACGATCGCCACGGTAAATTCTTCCCCGGAAATAAACTCTTCCACCAGGGCAGGCTGTTTATAGGTTTTCACGATGAACTCCACTTGTTTTTTAAGCTCATCCATATTTTTTACACGCGAACTTTCGCTTAAACCTTTAGATGAGCCTTCAAAACGCGGCTTAACAATCAAAGGGAATACGCAGTGATCATGATTTATCAAGCTCGCCGCAGAACTCACTTCAAAAAATTTAGGCGTAGGAATTCCGTCGGCAATAAAAATTTTCTTCGCCATCACCTTATCTAATGTCAGCCCTAAAGTTAAAGCATCTGCCCCGACAAAAGGCACCCCCGCCATTTCCAGCAAAATCGGCACCTGGCTTTCGCGATTTCTCCCGCTTAAGCCCTCGGAAATATTAAAAACAATGTCTACTCCTAAATTATCAATCGTTTCCAAAAGATTTGCCGCGTTACCGATCTTCTTGACCTTAAACCCATTTGCCGCAATCGCCTCAGCAATTACATTAATCGTATCCGGATGGTCAAATTCCGCATTCGCATCCAACGGATCGCCCTTTTTAAATTTATAATCTGTCTTTAAATCAAATGTTAACCCGACTGTTTTCATAATTTTTATCAAAAAACCTTGTGATTTATATTATCCTTACAAAAAAGGGCCCTGGTTTTAAATTACTTCGCCATGAGCCCTTAAGTTTCTATCCAATTTTTTCCAACTTCGTTATAAATCCCCCGTATATTTACGCAAAATGTAGTAGCGATGTTCTTTTTTTACCACAATATATCGGCATTGTCAAGTATTTTTTGCATAAATACACAATCTTTTGCTTTTAATTTTGTCGTCGATGAATGTGATTTTTTAAGCTCAGATTGCAAGATTTTACCAAGCTAAAACAAGCGGATTTTTTCTGGCGGATTAAAATTTATTCCCTGATCCTTAAGTTCGCTGATTAATTGATTAAAATTGGTAAAAACGCAGCCGCGCAGGCCCAATGATTTTGCGCTTTCCACTAATTCCGGCCGGTCATCCGTATAAAATATTTCTTGCGGGTTGACCCCGAGATCCCGGACTACCAAATTATAGATTTCTTTATCCGGTTTAATTAAGCCGAGCTGGAAAGAAAGAAAGACTTTATCAAAAACTCCAAATACCGGGAAATTTTGCTTTAAATACTCGTAGTGCAGGATATTAATATTGGAAAGCAGCGCGGTTTTATAATTAACCCGCAAGTTATTCACTAAACCAAAAACTGAGCGGTTCTTGGGGCTTAAGAAAAAAATATCATTCCAAATCGGCTCAAACGAAGCATAGCTAAGTTTTAAATCCAGCATCTGTTTGACCTGCAGATAAAAATCCTGGGGAGAGATCTTTCCGGCCTCAAAATCAATAGTCGCTGTGGATTCAAAAAAAAGATCATAAATCTGCCGGGGAGTTTTAGAACAAAAACCCGCGATCCTTTCAGCGGCCCTTAAGTGGTCAAAATCCACCAGCACCCTGCCTAAATCAAATAAAATAACTTTTATCTCATCTGCCATTTTTAATTCCCCTTATCCGTATTCTTTCTAAAAAGATCAAGAAATTTATCTTCATACTCTTTATAAACGTTCCATTTGTCCAACTGAACTTTTAATTCCGTAGCTTTGGTGATATCCAGGCGGCTTTCGGCAAAAAGCTTCTCAATTTTTTCTTTTATGGAAACCGGCAGGTGGGTAAGCTGGCTTAAAGTTTTTTTAATTAACTCCACCTCTTCTTCGCCAATCGGCCCGGATGCTCCGGCGCTGCCTAATTTTAAATACTCCAATAATTTATTAATTTCATCCTCCATTAAAAGCGCCTGCTCTTTTAGCGGGGCGACATTGATCTGAATATTTAATATTTTTCCTAAAGCCGAAAGTACCGCGGCGGAGGCTTTCGGATTTTCAATTTGTATCGTATACAGAGGAATCTCTCCCAGCAGGCAAAATCCTTTTAATCTCGCCTTCTTGGCAATGCCTAAAAATAACCCGTTCATCCCGCTAATCTGGCCATCCGTTAAAGCCGAAAGATTATATTTTTTTAAACTATCTTTTGTTTTCAAGTCGGTCGCGGCAAACCAAACTCCGGAATCCTGGGTATGATCGGTAGCCTGGGGCATGGAAGCGAAACTCACGATTAACTCAACCCCCAAATCCTTGGCCAGGTCAATAATGATTTTAGCATAACGATCGGTTTTTGATAAATCCGGCTGGGCATTACTTAAAAAAATAATTAAATCATTCTTGCCGGTAGTTGCGCCTTTTGGCGCAGGATTTTTCCAATAATAGAATTTCCCCTGCGGAAGCCGCGGAACTTCCAATATTCCCGCAGAAATAACGCTCCCGGTTTGATAAAAAAACTCATCCGGCATAATCCGGGCGAACTCTTGGCATTTAAACTCCTGGATCAAATATTCTGCGGCTTTAAAGGCCACCTCTCCCATCCCCGGCCAAGCCACAATCAGACAGGGTTTTTTCAATCGAGGTTTATGCGTAATAATCAAAGCATCCATATTCTCTTTCTGCCTGCGAATAAACAGGCTTCTATTTTTACGGTTAATTAAACTTATATCTTTTCAAAAATTCCACCAGGACTTTTGCGCCATTGTACAAATTATCCAAACCGGCATATTCATCAGCAATATGCGCGCAGCCTTCGGTGCCAAAACCCGTGGCGATCGCCGGAATACCCCGAGCTTTAAAAAAAGTAATTACCGTTGCCCCCTCCGACCCGCTGATGCGCGGCTTAATGCTTAAACTGCGCATCGCCGAAACTAAACTGCTTACCAAAGGATGATCCGGATCAATAGAATAGGGGTCCTGGATTCCTTGAATTTTAATTTTATAATTCCGGGTATATTTGGTAATGGTTTCTCTTAAAGAGCGCAGGGCCTCTTTCTCTGTTGATCCGGGGAGAAATCGAAAATCCAATTCAAACTCGCACCAATCACTAACCACATTCACCTTATCTCCGCCCTTAATCGTTCCCACGTTTATCGTCGGAGCGCGCAAATATTTATGCTTAATACCGCCCCGGTGCTGGGTTTCTAAATCGGTAATTATTTTAGCCGCCAAATTAATCGCATTGACCCCTAACCAGGGATAGGCGCCATGCGCTTTTTTTCCCGCCAGGCGCACCGATAAATGCATTAACCCTTTTTGCGTAATAACAATTTCAAACTCATCAGCGTCTAAAACTACCGCCGCATCGGCTTTTAAAAGCTTCCGCTCAAGCAGAGGGATTAAACCCAAAGCCGAGCCGCTTTCTTCATCCGCGGTAGCAGCAAAAATCAAATCATAATCCAAATTAACCCCATCTTCAACCAAAACATTAATCGCTTCTAAGGCGCACGCCAAATTCCCCTTGCAATCTGTGGCGCCTAAACCATAAATCCGGTTACCGGTAATCTTCGCCTTTAAAGCGGGGGTTTTCCAGCTGGCTCCGGCGGG
>Ga0172375_10008207_pt1 | contig 14102 bp, 5 predicted proteins | sample LakKiv1m_FD_114537 | JGI IMG/M metagenome (GOLD analysis project Ga0172375, IMG submission 114537) | Freshwater microbial communities from Kabuno Bay, South-Kivu, Congo - kab_092012_11.1m | ecosystem: Environmental > Aquatic > Freshwater > Lake | place: Democratic Republic of the Congo...
ATCATTTTAGCATTATCCAAAACCTTCCGTAAATGGTCATGCTGAACTTGTTTCAGCATCCAGTGCATTAAAAAGCGCACAAAAAGCAAAGGCGCTGGATTCCGAACCAAGTTCGGAATGACCTCTTTTTCATAGAGTTTTTCAAAATGCTAAACTGTTACATTACTATAAATGGAATGTATGAATATTTATTATTGTTTAAAAATCCCCCTTTAATTCCCCCTTTTAAAAAAGGGGAAAGTGGGGTGGAACAGCGGTTTGCTTTTCCCCCCTTTATTTAAAGGGGGGAAGGGGGGATTTTCACCAAAAATACCTACAATACTCTTAATCTGATTGTCCCTTGTCTATATTAATCCGGGAATTTTTGCCCACACGATTCAGCGAAGAGCCCATTAAAACATTCACCACAGAGACAAAGAGAAAAACAAAGCATTCTCAACAGATTAAACAGATTAAACAGATTAAACAGATAAAAATATATCCCCATATCTGGAAATTGGTTATTGGATGTTCCCTCTTCCCTTTTCGCTTTTCGCTAATCGCTATCTTATTATCATCAATTTCCCGCTATGCTTTTTCCCCGCCGGTGTCTTTACCACATAAACATACAATCCGTAAGCCACATTCTGCCCCTGATGGTTCAAACAGTCCCAATAGGTATAACCTTCCCCGGACGCGCTTTGGTGATGCAAAGTACGCACTTGATTGCCGGAAACCGTGTAAATGGTAATATCGCACACCGAAGGCAGATGCGTGAACATCACTTTCGTTTCATAAGGATTGCTTTCCAAACCGGAACTGACAATCAAAGGATTCGGCACCACTTTAATCTGGGTTAAATCTGCATCAGAAGCGTTCACGCCGGACGCTTCGGTGGAAAATTGATAAACCAGCTGGCTGTTAAATGGTTTGTAAGTTTCAATGGTAAACACATCGCCCACCGAAGGCGGTATCGCCGAAGCCGGCCCATTCTGCGTCTTCAACCATATCAAGGAACCGGTGGAATCAACTTCGTCATCCCGCAGCAGCAGCATATCCGGCCAAATCGTGCCCGTATTGGGACTGGGATTATATCCCGCCCCGCCGGGAATTAAATCCCATCCCAAAGGCCCCATAATATTAGGATCCGGGAAGAACAGGAATAAATCCGAAATCCACAAATGGCTGGTAGCGTCCACCCAAAGTCCGCTGGTATAATCCTTCCGTTCCACCTGAAGATGCGCCCAAATCGTATCTTCCGGAACCTCGCCAAATCCCGCGGGAAGCATCGGTACTTGCACCATACCATCGATGTAAGTAATTCGCCAATCGTCCAAGCCTTCGACCACTTCCTCAAAAGAAGAAGAATTTCCCGGATGACGGTTCTCCGTCCACCAATCGAAAGTGGAAGAATCGCCGTTTATCGTAGTCCAGCCCATCGTGCGAATTCCTGTAGTCTCAATATTCAACGCATTCAGCCGGAACCCGTTCGCGATGGGGAAATCATCGCCCCGTAGAGGGAAGTTTTTATAATAGAAACTATCGGCGGAAAGCACATTGAAAAATTTAAAAGTCAGCGCGGTAAGGTCATAGAGGTTCAAAGTCAATTCCTGCGCCTGCACGCAATCAGTTTCCATCTGCACCCACTGCCCGGAATCGTTAAAAGTGATTTCGTAAGTATGTTCCAGCAAATCGGCGGGATTCACGATGACTACTTCCAAAGTCCCGTCTGCGGTCAGATCATTGACTTCGATAATCTGTTCGCTGACGCCAGGGAGGTAGTCGGAAGCCTCCGTGCCGGGCACTACCGCCGCCACATTAGCATCATATTCGGAAACAGCGATAGCGTTTTCATAGCTCGGTTCGGTTAAAGATGGCTCTTCCAAATCGAAAACACCCTGGTCATAAGCAGTAATACAGTACCAGGTTTCGATACCGTTAGTCACTTGGTAATCGGTGAATGAATGCAGAATACCGGTATCATCGCCCAAATTCTTATTGGCATTGGGGAAATCCGGGCCGTAAGCCGGATCCAAACCGGTGACGCTGTCGATTAAATCGAACTGCATCAAAGGTACCCAGCCGATGTCATCGCCGTAATAATTGGTAATCGGCTCCCCCCAAGTCATCCCCTGATCGATGCTTTTGTATATCCTATATCCTTCAAAATCCTGCTGTCCGGATATCGCATCCACCGAAAATTCCGCCGCATTATCCCAGAACAATTTCACCAGCCCGTCGCCGGGAACAGCGGTGATTTTTGGCACCGCCGGAGGCCCGGAACCTTGAAATGAGCGCTCTTTCGCCATAAAATAGGCGGTCTGCACATTTTCCATCAAATCGCTTTCATTAGTCCCCAGGGCAAGGACAATGGCGAAATCCACGCTGTCCCCCGCCGCCAAATCGAAAGGGCCGGAAGAGGTAATAAAAGTAATTTCCGTCCCCGGCAAACCGTCCAGATCGATCTCCTGCCACAGCGCCGGGTCGTCGTATGCGGGATTAGTTCCGTGAAAATACCAGTCAAGATTGGGCAAAATTGCGGAAGTATCGTTAGTCATTATCGCCGTGAAATATTCATCCTCGATAGGGGAATTGTCATCATGGAAATAATGGAAAGAAGTGACCCCTTCATCGAACGGCGTTTCCACCATCCCCAAACCGACATAACCCACCGGCCCGCTCCACACCTCCTCGAAATGAGAAGAATCATCCCGCTGCGCGATGCCGTTGCCATCCCATTTGTAAAAGAATGAGGGATTAGTATCGTAGGGCAGTACTGCTGCAGACTGGATATAGTCATCGGCATAAAAATCCGCTTTCAAATCGGCTTGGAAACCGACATAACACTGGGGATAATCGACCGCCCCCTCATTTTTTAAACGGAAACGGACAAAAATGAAATCTTCCCCGTATGGGCGTCCGTAGGAATAAGCCGTCTGCTCCACCGTCAATCCCATACCTTTATCATCGCGGATTTTCCCATAAACATCCCGGTCGGAAACGAATTCCCCTTCCACATAGTAGCCGGGATTATCCAGATTTTCCCGGTACCAGCCCGGCCAAAAAGCGGAACCGTCTTCTATCGGCCAAGTGTCCCGTATATCGCTGAAAGCGAGGAAAGGCGTAAGTCCGTCACCAGCCGTATTCCCCGGTGTGCGCGTAGGATTGAAATAATTCCCTTCCGCGGCTTCCCACCCAAAATCCAGCGAAGCGGAACTGGGATCGTAAATGGATGAAATGACCGAATCTCCGGCGAGCAATATCAAATCCACTCCGAATCCGTAATGCTGGACATCGGTGCCGCTGCGCGGCCAATGCAATGCCGGCGTCCCCAAATGGAAATCGGCGATAATGCCGTAATTGGTCAGCAGATTGGATAATTCGCCCTTGTCCAATAGTCCCACTCCGCGCTGGTCGATCCCCTGAAAATACCGCGCCGGATTTTTTATCGTATTAGGTCCGGGAACCGGCTGAGCTAAACCCGCCGATGAGATGATTAAAACTGTGAATAGGAAAAAGGATAATCTATGGAAAGTTTTCATATTATTTTACAGGATGTCATTTTAAGAATAGCCAAAGATATTTAAAATTGATTGTGCTGTCAGGCGCCCCCGCCTGACAGCCTATTGATACTCTTTCAGGTCTTTAACGAAGCAGAGACATGACAGAGCCGCTTTCTGCTTTGCGCTAATCCCTAATCGCTCTTCGCTGCTTTTATATTTGCTTTGATTTTCACTTGAACACTTGCCAACTTGAACACTTGAACACTTCTTTCTACCATCTACTTCCTCTACAACTCCGCATTTATCCCCACCTTAATCGTCCGCGGAATATCCACCTTGCTGGGATCGTGCAGCTGGTCGAAAGCTATATCGTTGCCCACCAAAGGCGCGTCCCAGGGTTCGCCGGTTTCCGTATTCACCCGTAAATCGTTGATGGTATCGAACAAGTTATCGACATACAGCAGCAAAGTAATTTTCGCCGGATTGCGCAGTAATATCTTGGAAAAACGCAAATCCACCGTCATCGAAGCGTCCATCCGCGCGGAATTGGACAAAGCCAATTGCTCCCCCGCCCCGGTGTAAGGCGTGTAGGGCAATCCGCTGGAAAAAGACGCCACTACTCCCATCGTGATATTGGACAGCAGCGCATTCATCAACGGTACTTCAAACTTGGTTTTCCCCGTCTGATAAACCAGCATTCCATTGACCGTATGCCGCCGGTCGAAATCCAGATAATATTCCTGCCGCGCTTCCGGCTGCTGGTAATATGCGTTCCAGAAACCTTCCAATGGTTCGGATGAATTGCCTTTCGCCACCGAATAAGCGTAATTGCCTTCAAACGACCAGCCCCCCTTCAGTTTCCGCGTCAATCCCGTTTCAAAACCCACTACCGAAGCATAATCGATATTACGAAATAGCGCGTAATTGTACTTAGTGCCCACCCGCACCTGCTTAGTGCCCACCAAATCGGTGATGTCTTTGTAATAGGCGGTGAAAGTAAAACCCACTTCCCGGCTTAAATTCCCTTTCAATCCTACTTCATAAGCCACCGTGCGTTGAGGTTTCAGCATCCGGTTTCCCACCGCATCGAAAGACCTTTCCGCCAAAGTATCCGGCGCTAAATCCACGCTGTTCATATACAGATTCTGATAATACGGATACTGGAAAAAATGCCCGTAAGCGAAATACAAACTGATATTATCATTGATAGGATGCGCCAATCCCAGCCGCGGGCTTAACTGCTGACTGACCGGAGCATCGACCATCGCCGTTTCCGGATCTTCCGGGTTAGACCATCCCTGCGAACGCGGATCGGCGTAATCCCATCTTAACCCTGCATTGACCACCAGATAATCCAATTCGATCTTATCCTGAATATAAGCGGAATATTCGATAGGATCTTCGCTGTAATGGTCGACAATACCCGCCGGCTGATTATCCGGCCCTATGTCCATTTCCCGGATGTCCAGCATTTTCAAGGTCAAATAACGGGATTCCGCTCCGCCTTTGAACTGATGACTGCGGCCATATTGGTAAGTCGCATCGCCCCCCAGCGAATAGGTCGAAGATGAACTTTCCCGGTAGGTATCCGACCAATCGTTTTCATCGTAAAAATAGGAAGCGAAAGTAAAATCTTCCGGCTGATAACCGGAATCAAGGTAATCCTGCCATTCCTCAAAGATTTTTACATCGTGCCGCTGACGGTGGTAACCCGAATGCAGGTTGAAGAAAAATTCCGCACTGACTTGATGCACCCATTGCACATCCAGCCTGCCGTCGCGCAGGAAATGGTGGTGATAATGTTCCGGAATATACTTCCATGCGTGACTATAATTCTGATAATTGCTCCAACCCCATCCCCCGGAAAAAGCTACTTTCCCCCCGGTGCCGTATGAATGTGTGATTTTCCCGCTTAAAGAACGGTTCTGTTCATATCCGAAAGGCAGGTAGCTGTCTTCATTCTGCAGTAATGAACTTAAAAAATAGGTGGTATTTTGCGCCTGCGGCACCGGCCCACTCAGGTAAAAGTGCATCCTCCCCTGCATCGGCGCTAAATTGACGGATTGTCCGTCCAATCCGTAAGGCGAATATAAACTTACCCCATCTTGCCGCACCGCATCGCTACCGGACTGCACCCAATCGGTTCGGCGGTAAGGACTGGAATTCACCATCGGCGAAATATATTCATACCCGGAATGGAATTGCTGACTACCCTCGCGGGTAATGATTTGCACCACCCCGGACATCGCTTCCCCATATTCCGCATTGAATGTGCCGGACAGCACCGTCAATTCTTCCACCGCTTCCCGATTGATCAGCATAGGCGCCGCGCCATCGATTGGGTCTTCTATCTTCTGCCCGTCGATGTAATAAACGATTTCACCGCTGCGTCCGCCCCGCAAATGCAGTTCACCGCTGGCGTCGGTCACCGCCCCGGCTTGCAGTTCCAACACTTGTTCGATAGTCTCCAATGGCAGTTCTTCGATGGTCTCCCGCCGCACCGTAGAGCGCACCGCTGTCTCCTGAATGTTCACCGGCGGCTGTTCATAAGTTACCGTAACTTCTTCCATCGAAATGGTCGAAGGTGTCAGTTCCACATTATACCACACGGTCTGCCCGGAATTTACTATCACTCCGGTGACAATCCGGCTGGAATAACCCACCGAAGATATCATCATCGTATAGATGCCCGGAGGAATATTGATGATGTAGTATTCGCCGTCGAGGTCGCAGGAGGCTCCCAGCCGCGTGTCCTGCAAGGTGATATTGGCGGCGGCAAGCGGCAGATTGGTGGAAGCGTCCAGTACTTTCCCCGCGATTTTCCCCGCCGGAGCGGGGTAGGTGGGTGTAATAAAAATGAACAGCAGAACAAGCAGGATAGTAGATGTTGCTAAAATTCTTCTTATCATTTGTTTTTATTTCTTAATCTTGAAAATAAGTTTGCATGTCGAAAATCGATTTCACCTTCTTGTAGGGGCGGTTCAAAGACCCGCCCAATCAGCCTGTCTAAAAATTCCCCAAAACTGTCATTCCCGCGAAAGCGGGAATCTCGATGACGCTATTATTACTATACTTACAATATTCACAATACTGTATACGGTTATGCACTCAGTTCAGCAACACCACACTAATAGTGAAAAAACTAACCCCGTCATTCCCGCGAAAGCGGGAATCCAGTGTTTTCAAATAGTTAAAACTAGATTCCGGATCAAGCCCAGAATGACGGTACGGGGCCGTTTTTTAACTGTAAAATCCACCTTGCGTAACATTTTAGCATTATCTAAAATCTTCAGAAAATGGTCATGCTGAACTTGTTTCAGCATCCAGTGGCTTTAGAAACTGCCCAAAAGCAAAGGCGCTGGATTCCGAACCAAGTTCGGAATGACCCCCTTTTATAGAGTTTTTCAAAATGCTAAACTATTACACCCTTGCTGAGTAGAGTTAATAACCGAAATACTGTATGTTCTGCACCTGTCAGGTCCTTAGCGAAGCGGAGACCTGACAGAGTATCTTTCCGGCAAAATCGCCTTTGCTTTTCCCTAATTCATAGCCAAAAATATTTGAAATTTTCAATGACTTTAGACTTTGGGCTTTAGACTCAAGGCGCAAGGCTCAAGACTCAAGGAAAAGCAAAATCTCCATCCCGAAGGGAGTGAATGTGAATAGCCGTCCGAGCCGGACGGAACAAGCAGAAGTCGCAATTTTTCTCCCCCCTTTTTTTTAAAAGGGGGTGGGGGGGCATAAGCGCTAAAATAAGAATTATGTATAAGTGTGATATAATAAAGATATTTGTATCCTTCTCTTTCTACGATTTTCCATTAGACGAGTTCTTATCATAACCCAGTTTAATTTACAGTGTTCTATCGATAATCTCGGCACTATTGCTTGTATTATAAGTAAATAGATAAATTCATATTCGTGCCAATAACTCCTATTACCCCCAGATTGGCTCGCCTCCAATTTGACCTCATCCTCAATAGAGGGGGTAGCCCCAAGGGGAAAAAAGCTCTGCTTCGCGGTGAAGCAGCTCCACTAGTAACGCCAACATCAGCTTACCATAGAGCCAAGCTTTGCCGTTCTCCGGATTGGATTTGGGAAGATGACCGATGCCGATTAGGCTCTTTAAACACTTGAACGCTAACTCAATCTGCCAGCGATAGCGATACATTTCCAATAACTCTTTAGCGGTAAAATAATGCCGGCTTACGGTGGTAAATACTATGGTATATTCCGCATATTCTAATGTTTCCGGTCGAGTCTTTCGCTGCTTTTTGACAGCTTCCTGAAGTATCTCTTGCTTCGCCTTTTCTGCCGCTTCCGCGCTCTTGCGAACCGCCAAAATCCGCCCCTTGATCAAGCGGCCATCATCCGGATGTTTAAACCAAACATCCCAATCGCCCGTTTCGTCCGCCTTCAAGCTTCGCAAATGGGGCAGAAGCGAGAATTCCTTGCCGTTTCGATTAAAAAGCGGCAGACAAAGGCTGTGATAGCGGACTAACACATGCCCTTGATTATCAAGAACATGGGCTATACCTTTGCGCTTGCAATAATTGCGATCCCCCATCATCAAATCGTTGGGGGCGAGGGTATAATAGCAGAAAGATTCGCCCTCCTCCTGGCTGGTGATTTCAAAAGTGTCGCAATGCATATCTTGCAGCCGGAAACTATAGTGAAGGCGATATTGGGAACCGGTAGGGCCCGGTTCCTTGATGATAGAGCCGTCGATTAATCTTGGCGTGAAGCGCTTAAAGATGACCTTAGGCGCATTTTCCGTCTGCAATTTTTGCAGCAGACCGAGGTCGATCCAATGAAACCATTCCTGCGCCTGGCCCAGGCGGTAGGTCAAGCTTGTATCTTTAATATCGCACAGACCCGCTTCCTGCGAATAAACCGCGGTGCTGCGAAAAGATATTCCTTCCGCCAGATGAATCAGCAGCACTCTAAGCAAGGTTTCCGGAGACTCGATTTTGCGGCCGCGGATAAACGCTCCCGACAATTTGGCTTGCTCCTCCCAGCCTTGGGGTAATAACTTGGTGATTATTACCCAATCCTCACGAATTTTTGATGTAGTATTCATGAGATTAAATATAATAAATATTTATATTAATGTCAAGTTATTATTTTAGCGCTTATGGGGGCTCGTCCCCCCGCACGATTTGTCGGGGGACAAGCCCCCGACCTACCTCAACAAAGTTATTCCATTAGATTAGCATTACCCACACGAAATAGCGAAGAACCTTAAAACTTTGTGGTTCATTTCCGTCCGGTCGGACGGCTGTTCACATACGATCCTTTCAGGATCGAAAATAGGGAAAAACGAAATGGTTCTTCGCTGTTTTGTATGGGTAGTTTGAATATTTTGTGTTTTAAAATCCCCCTTTAATTCCCCCCTTTAAGGCTTGTCCTGAACTTGTTTCAGAGCCTGTCCTGAACTTGTTTCAGAGCCTGTCCTGAACTTGTTTCAGAGCCTGTCCTGAACTTGTTTCAGAGCCTGTCCTGAACTTGTTTCAGGAAAGGGGGAAAGTGGGGTGGAACAGCTGTTTGCTTTCCCCCCTTTATTTAAAGGAGGGAAGGGGGGATTTTCACCTAAAATACCAATAAGACACTTATATGATTATCCCTCGTTTAATTTAATCCGGGAATTTTTACCCGCACGATTCAGCGAAGAGCCAACGAAATTATCGACAATTTTTTGTCGATAAGCGCATAGTAAGCGCCTAACTCCGAATTCCTAATTCCTGCTGTTAAGCTTTTCTCTGTGAAACGCTGTGTTCTCTCTGTCTCTGTGGTGAAGCTTTTGTGTTTGCTATTGCTTCTAACTCGAAACTCAACACTCAAAACAGTTTTATGCCTTTCACTTGCCAACTTGTTAACTATTTTAATATCAACACTTTCTGCCTCATCGCCTTCTCAGAAGTCGTTAATTCCACAAAATAAATCCCAGAAGCCAAATATCCAGCCTCCCATCTTAACGAATGACTTCCCGCCTCAGAATATTCATCCCGCAGCCGAGTCACTTCCCTCCCCAATACATCATAAATCACCACCGAGGTTCTTCCTGGCTGAGCCAGAACAAAGTCGATAGAAGCCGTAGAATTAAACGGATTCGGATAAGGCGTCATCAACTGAGTTGTAGAAGGAATTGCCTGCGCATTTTCCGCCGGGACACTACTCAATCCAAACACATCGAACATCATCTGCAAGACTTCACCTCTGGTATTCCCTGAAGAAGCCGCGTCATTGATTCCTTCTATCCCAAAAGCCAAGTAGAACATTTTCCCCTGCGAACTCTGCCAATAAATTCCCGCCGCATTCTGCAGATTAGCCGTATTATAAACGAATACCGTCTGCGCTATCGGCAATGGTGTTATCACATCCAGCGAATTTTGATTCCACGCCCCCCCGGAACCGGCCATCACCAAATTCAAATCCTGCGCCGGAACATAATTAGGATTACCCGCAATTGTCAAATCGTTGGAATGGTCATCGATAAAAGTTGACCAAAGGAAATTGGAGAGAACGGTGGGATAATTGACTGCGCAGTCCTGCGCGATATTTTGACCGCTTAAAATCAATCTGCCGCCGCCATAGAAATAATTCTGTAGTTCAGTCCACTGCGCCTGGGAAAAAATGCTGTCTTCACCCGTCCCCGAAAAAGCGATAACCGCCTGCGGGAACATATCGGCGGGGAAGATGCCGCTCGCGGCTGTCAATTGGCTAGTTTCATAAGAGTACCCCATTTCCTCTAAAGCATCTTCGTAATACCGGGAAGTCCGTTCCGTATTGCCCTGATCCGCGTCGACGATGAGGACATCCGGGTAACCGACAGGAATTTCCAAAGTCTGGCTGAACACGAACTCGTTAGCGGAAAATTCCGCTTCTACTTCCACTACTTGGAAATCTTCACCGTCATAATCGACAAATATGGTAAAAGCGGGCGCGCTGCCCGTCATTCCCGCCGAAAAATTGCCGATATTGTATTCCCCGCTTAAATGCACCTGCGGATTCGATGAATTCACTCGCAGTATCACATTGGAAGCCGAACCTATAGTCATATGATAAGATATTTCCATGGAAGCTTCGGTATTGAAGGGCAGACGCAAATCGTCCGTGGGAATATCGATATAAAATGAATCGACCGTAATAAACAAATCCACCGCTTTGTAAGCGTTAATCCGCCCGCCCCCCAACTGCCCTGCATAAGCCGGATTTAAATAATCGATGTTATCAGCTGTTTCCTCCAGCCAATTTTCCACCTGAATATAATTCCATTCCGGCTTCAATCCTTTGACCAAGGCGCAAAGCCCCGCTGTTATCGGGCAAGCCATCGAAGTCCCGCTCATATTGCCGTAATCCTGCGGAATCGTGGAAAATATCTGATCCCCCGGCGCGCATACATCCACCCAAGTCCCGTAGGAACTGAAATCCGCCTTAATATCCCCGAAAGTTGTTGCGGCGACCGCAATCACACAATCATACCCCGCCGGATAGGAGATAACATTGTTATTATCGTTTCCCGCCGCAGCCACTAAAACCAATCCCGAATCCGCCGCCGCTTGCAGCGCATTTTCAAACGGCGCCCAAAGACCGGATCCCCCGAAACTCATCGACAGCACCTCCGCCCCCATTTCGATGGCATAATATGCCGCATCGATGGAAGCATCCAAACTAACCAACCCCTGCCCGCTGCCAGCTTCAGTATACCCCGCCCGCAAACACATTATCCGGCAGTTGAATCCCGGAGAAGTCACTCCTTCCATATTATCCGTAGCGGCGCAGGCGTCGCCCGCGCAATGCGTGCCGTGCCCGCCAAAATCCATCGGATCGTTATCCGGCGGCCCGGGATCTTCCCCCGGCCACACAAACGACGGCGCTACCGACACCCAATCCCATCCCCAAAAGTCGTCAGTATAGCCGTTATCGTCATCGTCTACCCCATTCCAATCGTAAAGGTCGATAATCCCGTCGCCATTGATGTCTTCGCCAGGATTGATCCAGATATTAGGCGCTAAATCGGGATGCAGATAATCCACCCCGCTGTCGATTATCCCAACTTGAACTTCCGCATCCCCCCGGTAAATCCCCCACGCTTCCGGCGCATAAATCGCCTCCAGATGCCATTGAGCCGGGTAGAGAAAATCGTTTGGATTGAGAGTCAATCCATACGATTTTACCAGCGGACAAGGATATACCTCTTCGACTTCCGAACATCCTGTTAATTTTTCCAGCGCTGAAACCACCGTATAATCCGGATCGAAAAGCGCCGTAAATAAATCCGGCTGATAACGCGGCGCTTTCGCCCGGAATTCGTAAGCTTCTATCGAAGACAAAACTTCATCCAAATCCGGCATTCCGGTTCTAATTACTCCATTGGAAATCACTAATTCCAAAGCTGCGGAGGGATGCAATTCCACCAGACATTTGCCTGATTCCACCATCTCAAATTCAGAGGTGGATTCGTAAGCGGAAAGAGGGAGGTTTATGAGAAAGAAGAGCAGGAAGATGAGTATTATGCTTTTTGGTGACATTTTGTTTCCGAGTTTGATTATCTTTTATCGTAGGGACAGAACAGTGTTCTGTCCCACAATTAATAAAAAGCGCCTAAATCCGTCATTCCCGCGAAAGCGGGAATCTCTAAGTCGATAATATACAAAAAGCTGGATTCCAGCTTGCGCAGGAATGACAAGGTCAGACGGTATTCCGGGACAACCTGAGTGTTCTGTCCCTGCAAAACCTTGTGTAATATATATTTAACGATTTTACACATTCCCACGCTGGAGCGTAGGAACGAGAGATATATTTGCCGCAGAGTGCAGGACTCTGCGGCACAGGGGTAGGGACACGCTATAGCGTGTCCCTACAGAAAATGATTATGTAAGGGCGAACGGCCGTTCGCCCCTGCGACTTTCGATTTTCGACTTGCAGACTTGCAGACTTGCAGACTTGCAGACTACTTCTTATTCAATACCTGCCGCACTTTCTGTAAAAACTTCCCCGGTTCGAACGGTTTGTTAAGAAAATTGACATCGGAAGGAATTATCCCTTTTTCGGAAATAATTTCGTGCGAATACCCCGAAATAAACAAAACTTTAACCTGAGGCATAAATTCCCTGATACTGTCGATCAATTCCTTTCCGTTCATTTCCGGCATAATCACATCAGTAACGATCATATCGATAGGTTTTTTGGATTTCTTACACTTCAGGTAACCCACTCCCCCGTTTTCCGCTTCGATGACGGTATAGCCGAATTTCCTCAGCGATTTGACCGCAATATTCCGCACCCCGTCTTCATCTTCCACCACTAAAATAGTCTCCCCGCCATGTAAATCGCCCACCGCTTGAACTTCTTCTTTAGCCGCTTCGATTTCCTCGATGCATCTAGGAAGATAGATTTTGAAAACCGAACCCCCGCCCAGTTCGCCGTAAACATTAATAAAGCCGCCCGCTTGCTTGACAATACCGTAAACCGTCGACAGTCCTAAACCCGTGCCTTCCCCTTTGGCTTTAGTAGTAAAGAAGGGCTCGAAGATTTTATCCACGATTTCTTTTGGAATGCCGGTACCGGTATCGCTAACGGATAAAATGACATACTCTCCGGGAGCAGCTTCGGCATGCGTATCGGTATATTCCTGGGAAATCATCTCATTGGAAGTCCCGATTAACAGCTTGCCGCCTTTAGGCATAGCGTCGCGGGCGTTGACACATAGATTGATGATAACCTGCTCCAACTGCCCTTCATCTGCTTTTATCTTCCACAAATCAACCGCGAATTTCGTGTCCAGCATAATGTCTTCGGATATTAAACGGCGCAGCATTTTCTCCAGATTGCGGATGACTGAATTCAAATCGACGATCTGCACCTGTACTTCCTGTTTGCGGCTGAAAGTCAGCAATTGCCGGGTGAGTTTCGATGCTTTATCCGCCGCTTTTTGAACCTGTTGTAAATCGTGCATCAGCGGATCGTCTTCCTGCAAAGACATCATCCCCAGCGCAGCGTTCCCCCCGATTACCGTGAGCAGATTGTTGAAATCGTGCGCCACCCCTCCCGCCAGCCGCCCCACCGCCTCCATCTTCTGCGCTTGTATCAACTGTTCCTCCACCTTGGTGCGCATTTGCTCCGAATGCGCAATGTCCTTATCGATCTTCATCGCATATAGCGAAAAGGCAATGTCCCCCGCCATTTCCGCAAACAAGCCCTGCTCCTCTTCATCGAAACCTACGCCCTCTTCCAAAGCGACTAACACCATACCAAATCTTATTGTATTATGCTTTAAACTGGAGCACATCGCATCCATACCCGGGTAGATTTTGGAGATGATACAGTTTTCCCTATCTTGATCTTTTTTATTTATTACCCGAACTTCACCGTTGATATATTCTTCTCTCACACATTTGTGTATTTCATTTCGATTTAACTTAGCGTTAATCTCTTCCGGGAGTTCTCCTAGACCGGAATAAGCGTATTTAATGGCTTTATCATTCTCCTCGGTTAAAATTATCATTGCCTTGGAATAACCGTTATCCTGCACCATCAAATCGCAGGCTTCCTGTATCAGTTTTCCTTTGTCCTTTTCCCGCACAATGAGCTGATTGACATTGCGGATCGTGCGCAATACCC
>Ga0172375_10008209_pt1 | contig 14098 bp, 14 predicted proteins | sample LakKiv1m_FD_114537 | JGI IMG/M metagenome (GOLD analysis project Ga0172375, IMG submission 114537) | Freshwater microbial communities from Kabuno Bay, South-Kivu, Congo - kab_092012_11.1m | ecosystem: Environmental > Aquatic > Freshwater > Lake | place: Democratic Republic of the Congo...
GCCCAGAAGCTAAGCGCATGGATCAAGCTTTTGAGTATCAACTTGTTAATCCGAAGATGGATAAAGATAATGGCTTGAAGTATATTAATGATCGATATAATGATGGCGTGCATACTAATCCGCAACCATTGTTTCGTCGGTACCCAGATGGTACACTTGACATTCGCGGGGCAGTTACACTTATAGCTAATGCAATGTCAGACCTTGTTAAGTTTCGCTATTTAGATGATCAGCAGCGTCTTGTCCTTAGTGTTGTGTTTCCAAAAATTAAGTCTACCTTGCCTTATAATGTGACATTGGATAAACTCGGACTAGACAATAAGGACGTGGCTAAACTAAAAGAAGCAGTTAATCTTTTCTTAGTAGATAGTAAAGCCACTAATAATGCTCAAGCTGTAAACAGCCCAACATTAGATAGTAGCGCAGGGATGCTAAATGAGTGGTAAATTAGAATATAGCTTTTAGTTTTAATTGAAAGTAAGGTGTTGAGAAAACCTAGAAGTATTTAGAAGGTGTTGGGAGTTTAGAAGAGGATGAACAAATTATTAGATCCGACGTATGGGTTTGTAGAGACACGAAAGTCACTTATGACTGACATGTTTCACGCCGGATCGTTGACACCAAAGACAGCGCATATTGGTGTATCTTCTCAGAATAAGCTATCGATAGGTAACGGCACAGGCCCTGGTTCTCACGGCGGAAAAATTAAGAGAATTGAGGCTGATGGAACTATTGTGTATTATAAGGCTGGAGAACTACAAGAGAAACAACGAGAAGAGAAGCAAGCGCAAGAGCAAAAAGAAAAAGGTAATGAAAAAAAAGAAATAGGGCAGACTATTTCTGGCAAGAAGATTTATGGTAAAGAAGGTGAGGACCCTGTTGGTAGATCATATGAAGATCATAGTGATGCTGCACAAGCTGAGCAAGCTATGGCTACATATTTAGAGGCAAAGGCGGCTGGTGAGGCATCTCAGGGGCGTGGGGCAAGGGCTGAGCAACTAAGAGAGCAAGCAAGCTACTTTAAGCATGCATCTGGGCACCACACGGCGAAAAAAGAAGGTCAAGGTTTGCACGGGATCGAATCAGATAGGCAGCGCGCTATGAAAGGCAAGCTACATAAGAACGAAGATACAAAGAAGGCGTTGAGGTCATTAGATAATTTATGCACAGGAGCAGCCATGTTTACAAGCGGTGATAGGAGCCAGCTGGTCTCAGCATTTATTCCAAAAGGCTTTTTTAAGTCTATAAAGGCTGTTCCGAAGCTTGCACTTCCTCCAGTAGAGGAGGTTATTCCTGAGTTTGATTTTGCTAAGGGATATGCAGAAGCCAATACACAGTTGGTAAAAAATATTAATACTAATTATGATAAACTTTATAAAGCTCAGGATTATACGGGTAGGAGTGATATGCGTAAAAGTGTGGTTGGTGATACTTTAGATACAATTCAGGGATTGCTTAATAGGATACCACAGCGTGAACCTACACCAGTAGATTCAGCGCCACGCCGTATAACTTCATTAGGGGGGCATCTGGTAAACGTTGTAGAAACAGAGCGTCGCAGAAAGAAGAGTCCTTTGTCTACTTCTGGTGCTTCAGCGGATAGGAGTACAAATTCTGATAATTCTGATAATCCTGTGGATCTTGGTACTACATACATAAGGGCTAGTAGCCCTCGAACATCTACATCTAGGCGGTCTAGGAGACAATCCTCTACAGGGGATATTTCTACAGATGTACGTAGTGGGTCGGTGTTGGGCGGGTTGCCAAGTCGGCCTCTTTTCCAAGGTTCGAGCCAAGGTGCAGGCAAAGATAAGAAATCAGATGTACGTAGTGGGTCGGTGTTGGGCGGGTTGCCAAGTCGGCCTCTTTTCCAAGGTTCGAGCCCAGGTGCAGTCAAAGATAAGAAATTACCGGAAATTCCTTCAGTAGATGAGCGCCCGGAGCGCCCAGTAGTGTTTGAGAATCCTCGTGGTGGTGGGAGAGCGATTAGTCCCGGACCACGGACTTCGCTCATCCATTCTGGAAAATTTGGTACACCTAAACCTGTAGCTCCAGGGCCTCCGCGAGAGATGGGAGGATTCTCAGGGCGGCCTCCTAGTACAGCTACAAAGGATCTTTCTCGTAGTATTACTCCAGCAATCGGGATGTTAAAGTCTATACCTATAGATCAGAATTTTGATCCTTATTATACTAGATCTGTTCCTACTTCTACGTTAAAGTCGTTTGCGCCAGAAGCGCAAAAGTCTTATCCTAAAGCGTATGCTGATCCTTCGATGTATTTCATTTCCAGCCGCAGAAACGATACACAGTGGGATCATCCTTATATGGTAACACCATTACAAATTAATAAATCAGAAGTTAGAGTTATGGTTCCTCGTCCGGAGATTTAACGAGCAAATGTTACCGACGGCAAAAGAGATTAAAAATCACATTGAGGAGCTAAAGAAAAAGAAGCCTCTCGAAGATTATTGTAATATGTGTGGAGATTGTTGTCACGGTAAGGCTAATATTGGTAAGTCCACTGTATCTGTAATGGACCTTCCTTGTAAATTTCTTTGTGAGGTAACACCTGTGCATAAGTCTTGCTCTGTGTATGCTGAGAGACATGATAAAGCCCCATGGTGCGCTGATCTAGACACTATGATTGAGAAGGGGCTTGCTCCATCTCATTGCCCTTATGTTGAGAACTTAAAAGGATATATACCATCAGAATCACTATTCAATCCTGCATCTCCAGAGATTAAGAAGGCGGTGTTAGCATCAGTATTAATGTCTAATTTAGTGCCTTACTCAGAAGCATCGTTGTCAAGGTTCATTCATAAGTATGTAGACGCTTTAAAGGATTGAATCATGCCTTACGAGTCTAAATCCCAGCAAAGGTTTTTTCATGCTCATGAAGGTGATCCTGGTTTATCCTTTAAGGTAGTTCGTGAGTGGGATAAAGCTACTGATTTTGAACATCTTCCTGATAAAAAGAAGAAGAAGGATGACAAAGATACACAAAAATCAGTGGTAATGCTTATGGACGAGATGCATGAACGAGATCGACTCGATTTAGCTAAAATTCCTAGATGTGATTTTTCGAAATCATTTTTTAAGATTTTGGATTTGTAAGGAATTAATAATGTCTGATGATTTCGAGAAAAGTTTTAACTTCTTTATGCCCTTGGACATAGAAAAGGCGCATAAAGATGCACATAAGGATCATGGTAAGAGAATTATAGAGGGGATTGCATCAGTAGAAATTCCAGACTTACAAGATGAGATTGTCTGCATTAAGGGGATGGACACATCTTATTTCGAGAAGCACGGGTTTATTAATGATGATCATAAGAGTGGTCCTGGCGCCCTTGTGGGGCAGCCAATTTCTCTTGCACACACTACAGTTAATGGCTATCCGGCGCTTTTTTTAAAAGCGTTTTTGTTTAAGGAGAAGAAGGCTGCTGATGATTGGTGGGAATTAATTCACTCCTTGAAGAAGTCAGGTGCGTCACGAAAAGTAGGTTTTTCTATTCAAGGTAAAACACTTCTTCGTAAAGGTAAGTATATTGTTAAGTCGTGGATATATGCTATTAGCATAACTGCTAATCCTATAAATGTTATGTCATTCTGTGATGTTGCTAAATCTTTTTCTGGCCTGCAACTTTTATCCGAAAGTGCAAACAAAGGTTGCATGGGAGGTATTTTCTCTGCTACGATCTACGATCGTGATGCTGCTGGAGTGGATATCCCAGAACATATTTTGAATAGAGATATGAATCCCGAGCAGCTTATGCGGTTTGTACAGCAGACAACGGGATTAGATTTAGCTAAATCAAAAACCTTAGCGCTTCTGATAGAAGCAGACGTAAAAAGAGGACGGAAACGATGAATCTTCCGGCAGCAGAACAAAAGGGTAAAAAGGCTGATAAAGTAGGAGCATCTACTCAGATGCTCCCATCACATATGCTTACAAAAGAACAGAAAGAGTGGCTTGCAAACGCGCATGAAGAGGAAGTAGACCTAGAAGCTACTACTGATGATAACGGCACTGACTATAAGAAGTCATTAGAACTTACTTATTATGATGCTATTCAAGCATCTCCTGCTGTTCGTGGCCTGATGGCACAGTCACCTGATTTTGCTTTTGTAGTGAAGTCTATTGGAGTTGCGTTTGAGTCTGCTGAAGCAGTGGACCAAGAGATGTTTTCTGGATATTATCAGAATATGCAAGCACAGTATGGAGAAATTAAAAAGTCGCTTGGTATTATTTCTGATGCATCTTCAAATTTGAACACTCGTGCAAATCATTTCGCTAAGAGTATTCAGGCGGTTGCGCTTCCTGGGCGCCTTATTGCTAGTCAGACAGCAGTTCCTGGTGACGTAGACCCAGGACTGTTTAAGTCTGCATTTGCTGAAATGGCTGTGCGGGGTCTGGTTGATGATCTTGCACTTATTGAGTACGAATCACAGGGGTCGGTTGATCCTTCAATCGCAAAGTCCGTAATGGCTTTCATTAACGCAAAGTAATAGGGGACCGTAATGGCAACTTTAGCTGAAGTACAAAAAAGTCTGCGAAATATCGCGGCGCTAATGAAGTCAGGCCCGCAAATGCTTTCTGGGAACCAGGAAGGTGAGAAAGAGTGGGGCGGAGAGATTGAAGATGTCTCTGGGGATGCACCTTCATATGCTGTTGAGCGTGATAAAGTAGCCACTACTGATGATAGTGGTACTGATTATCCTGGTAAAGGTAAAGCTAATAAGGGTGGGAGCACACCTAAGGGAAAGACTGATTCTCTTCCAGGTTCGGACGGGAAGGTAGGAGCAGAGAAAGTAAAGAAGGCTTTTGATGGATCGCCCCCTGTGGGTGGGGTTCCTCAGGCTTTTCCTGGGTCTTCTCCTGGTGGCTCTGGTTCTATTGCTGACAACGATAATTATGGAGATCGGGACCGACGAGAGGTTGAGGCTCGTGCACGCGGCGAGGAAGGCGGGGAAGGGCAGGAAGGTGAGGAAGGGCAGGAAGGTGAGGAAGGTGAGGAAGGACAGGAAGGGCAGGAAGGCGGGGATTCGACACCTCCGGGGCTGATGTCTGGTGGTGAGCCTGTAGGTGGTCCTGATGGTTCTGGTGGTCCTGATGGCTCTGGCGGTCTGCCTCCACAGGTAATGAAGTCTGTGGAAGTAGATGTTTCTGAAGCACTACTTGATCTGACTAAGGCAGTAGCAGTTGGGCTTGAAGGTATTACTGCACGTACTACTTTTGTCATTGCTCAACTTTCTGAGCGTCAAGCTGAAATGTTTAAGTCTCTTGCAGATGTTGTAGAGGGGTCTGCTGGTGCGCTGAATAAGAGCCTTGAAGCTGTGAACTCGGTAGGTGAGCAGCCTGCGCGTGCGCCTAAGGCACAATTTGAAGAGATTGCAAAGTCTTATGTAGCTCAATCGAATAGGTTTGAGAATATTAAGAAGTCGTTAGTTGATCTTGCAATTAGCAATCGAATTCCAGTTGAGGATGTAACGATTTTTGAACAGACAGGACAACTTCGTCCTGAGGTTCAGCGCCTTCTTCAAGGCTAAATTAATAGTTCTGGCAACGCCCGATCAGGGTAAGAGGTAGAAGAAATGTTTGGATCACAGCCGTTTACTCCTAACTATGCTCAGGAAAGTTCTGGGTTTTCGTCGATGTCACCATTTGATGGTACTGGCCTTAGCCAGAGCCAAGTTAATGACATTATTAAGGCGCTAACCTCTTCGTATGACCGCCCGCCTACTACGGGAGGCGGTACTCTCATTCCTGAGTCTCTTGATGCTACCATGAAGGTGCTGGAATTCCGTGAGGGGCACCTGAAGCTTTGGAAGCAGATCAATAAGACTCCTGCTGCGAGCGTAATTGAGCAATACAATGTATTGACCTCTTATGGTCCTGGCAATGGTTACTCTGTCCGTTTTGGTGAGACAGGACCAGAGACTGCTTCTGAGTACGTTCGTAAGGTACTCTTCCTTAAGGCTAAGAGTGTTACTCGTGCGGTTACTGATGAGATGACTCTCGTTAATAGCCAGCCCGGTAGCGTTATTGCTCTTGAGACTAAGAACGCAATTCTTGACATCCTTAGGGATGTTGAGAAGGATCTGTTTTACGCAGATTCTACGCTTGCATTTAATGGGCAGTCTGAACAGTGGGATGGTCTTGATAGTCTTATCCAGTCGGATATGACTCTTGACCTTGAGAATGCGCCTCTGCAAGAGGCTGTTGTTGAGACTGCTGCAAACCTGCTTGTTGAGCATTATGCAGAGCCCAATAAATTCTTTTTAAATACTAAGGCTATGTCGGATCTTAACAAGACGATGTATCCTCGTGAGCGCTATAACCTGCCTGCCCCAACAAATGGGCAGATTGGCATAAATGTTGAGAAGATCAGCACTTCAGCCGGTATTCTTGATTTTGAACCTAGTATCTTCGTGAAGAAGGCTTCGTCTCCTAGTGCTGTTGCTACTAGTGTAAATGCTCCTGCAACACCTCAGGCTATTGCATCTATAGCAATGGGGACGGCGGGAACATCAGACTGGACCAAGTTAGGTGTGAGCCTTGTTCCCGGTCTAACATTTGGCTATGCAGTTTGTGCAGGTAATAGGCACGGGCTCTCTGCTCCAGTGATTAATATTGCTGTTGAAGGAACAGTGACAGGAGCAGCACTTGCTGCTGGCCAGTCACTTAACTTTAATATTACTAATGCGGCTGTCATTGGTTCACAAGCTCCTGAGTTTTTTGTTGTATATCGTACTAATGTACTTGCTAATACAGTAAATGCAGCCCCTACAGATCTTTCTCAGTATTCTGAGATTTTCCGTGTACGTTGTACTGCTCAGGGTGCAGGTGTTACTGGTGCTTCGGTTGTTGATCGCAATATTTTCTTGCCTTTCACAAGCAAGGCATTCATGGGCCAGATGACTCCTGATGTTCTTACTTGGCGGCAGCTTGCTCCGTTGCGCAAGATTAATCTCGCGCTTACGAGCCCTGCATACCGTTGGATGCTTCTCCTTTATGGTGCGGTTGCACTTTTTGCTCCTGCTAAGTGGTGCCGTCTTATTAATATCGGAGATTTGACGTAACAATAGTTCTTGCTAGGGTGCTTCTTGTATTAAACGAGGAGCACCCTAGCGAGGAAAAGTTATGGCGTTTGTAGTTATTAGTAAAGAGCACGCAGGAACCACATTTCGGCATGGTGGCCATAGTTATACATTCGATAATGAGGGCCAGCTTCAGTTTTCAAGTAGTGAATGGGAAAAAGTTAAAGAGCTACTGAGGACCGTAGGCTTTACTCTAGTACGGAAACCTAACAAGGAAAAAGAAGATGGCATTTGAAACTTTTAAGCAGACCCTTGATATTCCTTCCGTAACTGTGCGGACTATGATTGATTTGTTAAACGGGGCACGATGCCATACTCCATTTGTTGCAAATCTTGCAGCGGTAAATATAGCGGGTACTGGAGTTATTTGTCATCAGTATGTTCCTGTTGATTCTATTCTAGAGGCTGTATATGTTACTAATGCCATAGGCGAGGATATTAATGCAGCAACGACTTCTATCATTGTAGGGTCAAATAATAGTACTGATGATTATGATGATAGCACGTTGACTAATACATATCTTAGTATTACAGCTTTTAATGCTGCTACTGCTGGAATTACGTCTAAGAAAACTGTAGAGCTAGGGACGTATTCTACAGCTGGAACACGGGTAGGTGGTTTACCTGTTCCAGTTGCAGCTGGGCAAGTTCTTGTAATTAAATTTACGAATCAAGAAGGCGCGAATGCGGATATTGGTGATATTCGTGTTCAGTATGTTCTTCGTCCTCTTACTGGTGAGATCGATCTTTTAAATCCTCCTCCGGAGGCTATGAATAGTCCCAAGCAGGTTTCAATCTAACTCTAGTGGTTAATAGGTGAGATATGTCTTGGGACACAATAACAAAAGTAGATGATATAGGTTCAGAAGTCCTTACTAAGGTTAATGACCTTATGACTTCTGCACGCATGCATGCACCGTTTGTAGGCAATGTTGATGCCATTGCTAATGCTGGTGGGGCCGGTACATTTGCGCTTCAACTAGTGCATGTTGACTCTAAACTTCATGATGTGATGCTTCTCAATGCCACAGGAGAGGCAATCGATCACTCTTTGGCAACAGACACATGGGAGATCCACCTTTCTGGTGGTGATTTTGATGTAGGTGAGACTGCGCGTATTGCTATTAATGATGTGTCTTATGATTATGTAGTTGTTGGAGGAGATTCAATCGCTGATGTAACGAATAATCTTGCAGCAGTAGCTGTAGCTGATACTAAGTACACAGTTACTTCTGATGGAGTTAGTACGATTACACTTGTAGCAAAGACTGCTGGGGCAGCAGGTGTCTATGCAATAGAGGTATTTTATTCAGCAGACCCAGCTGATAATACTATGAATGTTACAGTTGTGGCTGCGGGTGCTGACGCTATTCAGGATAAATGGGAGGTAACTGCGAGTGGTCCTTTTACAGCAGGTGAACTTAACGATATTATCTACGACGGAGTAACTTACAGGTATCAAACGGAAGTCGGCGATACCGCTACTGAGGTAGCGGCCGGGCTTGCAGCTGCACTTACATCTGGGTCTATTGATCGTTACTCAATTTATGTTGATTCTTATGATGCCGCGTCCGATTATAAGATAACAATTGGCGCAACTGTATACTCTTCAGGGGTAGGCACTGGTGGCGCAGATGCGGTTGTAGCTGCATTACATGATGCAATTACTACGGTAGGAGCAGATCCGAATTATGCTACTACCGTTGTAGCTCCTCCAGATCCTGATAGACTTAACCTTTACTCAAAAATTCCTGGTGTTGCCCCTGTAGCTGTTAGTTTTTCTGTTGAAGGTGGGGCGGGCTCATTTAGTTACGCACATACAGTAACAGGGGTTGCTGCTTGTGCTGATTTTACGAGTACATCAGCACTAGGTGTAGTGTCGATGGATCAGAATCTACCATACGGCGTACCTGCATCGGCAGTTACTACGGCTGTAAATGGTGGGGGGCAGACGCTTACACCAGTAAATACTCAAGTTGGTGTAGATGCTATTACAGATGTAAAGAATGTTGCACTTGATTTTGTAAGTGGTACTTGTGATAAGGGTGATAACTTTGTTATCACTGTTGATGGTACTGATTATACAAAAGTTGCAACAAGCACAAATCTTACGACAGTAAAAAATTATTTTATAGGAATTTCTCCTATAGAGGGCTATATCGTTACAGCTGGTGCAGGTATTTCTCTCGTTTTTACTGCCCCAGCGCCTGGGGCCGCTGGCGATAAGTCTATTACAGTAGGTACAGCCCCTGATTTTGAAACAAATCAGACAGATTTAGTGCTTACAAACACAATTGTAGGGCTTGATACTTCAATACTAAAAGTAGGGCAACAAGCAGCAGCTGCTGATTATGATGCAGATCTTAGTGATGCTTACCTTACTATGGCTGGTTTTAATTCCAAGCCTATTCCTAACAAGAAGATTGTTTCTCTTGCTAGCGCTGATATTGGTGATACTAGGACTGGTGTAGGGCTGGGAATTCCGATTCCTGCGGGAACTGTGCTGGCTTGTAGGTTCATAAATAACGAAAATGCTTCTGTTGCTGCTGGGGGTCTTTGCGTACAGTATGTTCTAACTCCGTTTCAAGATGAACTCGATATTACTAATAACCCTAAGGTACAGAGTAAATCTCCTAAACAAATTACGATATAACGCTATTTCTTGCATTTGTAGAAGACCCCAGCTATGCTAAACATGGCTGGGGTTTTTGTGCATTGAGGGTCGAATGTCTTACTTTTTCTCTGCTCCAGAAAAACTAGTGTCACCTGATATGGGTAGTAGTGGCTTAACGGTCACACTTCAGTATATGGATGCCACTGGAACTACCTATGGGGAGGGTGTAGGTAATACTCCATATGCTTGTACCGAATTAGGAGCTACTAAACGATATGCAACAAGCGCTGTTGTAGCTTTTAAACGTTGGGGTAATTTTGTTCTTATGTGGAAGATTGTAGGTCCTGACACCTATATTTATGAGAACATACAGGTAGAGCGTGGTACAGGACTTCAGTCAGAAATAGCAGTTGTGCCATCTACTTGTTTACTTACTGGTTTTGTTTATGATGTTGGTGCTTATCCGATTACTAATGCTGTAGTATCTGTTAGGGTGCTGTCTCTTCCTACAGTAATTGGAGGTTTGGGTGTGATGGACTCAATTATATCGACTAAAACTGATGCCAACGGCTATTTTGAACTGGAAGCTATGCAGGGTGCTACTTTGGATGTTTCGATTGCTGTTATGTCGTATAGGCGTACTATTATTGTTCCAAGTGTTGCTACTGCTGATCTTTTTGGAATTTAATAATGGCTATTACTTCTCTTACCCGTGTTGACCTCGATCAAGATGAGTATTCTCGTTACGAGGAAGATCGTAGTACTATAACCGCGTATGTTCAAGCTTCTGGCACTATTACAGATCCAGCTGCTTCTGACTCTGTGCTGGTTGTTGAGTTGGTTAAGGCTCGGCGTAGCAGAACGACCGTTGTATATACAACAACTGTTACGTTTACGCTAGATGGTGGCAACAATATAAGATATGGTACTATTACTATAGATTTAACTACAGCAAATGACCCCTCTACTGGCGCTTTTAGTGTTAGACGTGGTAAGTATTTTTTGCATATATATCGTAAAGATAGTAGTCCTAGTATAGTTTTAAATTCTAGTGATTTTGATATCTCTATCGTAACCACATATAAGCTTAGACGCGGTGCACTTTTTGGCTTAGAAATTATGGGGTCTGAGTCACGAAATCTAGAGGAGCAGCCTTCAGTTATTACAGGAGTTACATTTTTACATATAAATAAATGGGTACGCGCTGGAGTGTATGGTCTTTCTTATATAGTAGATGTGAATGGTAATAGAAAGTTAAGTTGGGGAGATGGTGAGCTTATAACATTAAAGAGTACTAAATCTGTTTATCATATCGCGCCTAAAGATAATACAGGCGGTATAGCCGAAATTAGAGTTATATGGGTATTACTTCCTACTGTGGATGCCCATGAGACTGTTACAGTTGTTGAAGATTTTATAGATGATGCATATTTACGAAGAGAGATTAATAAAGCGATAGCTCAAGTTGAAGGCAAAGACTTAGACTTATTGCTTGAACCTACTAATGTGACTACGGATCAAAATCCAGCAGAGATTACTTATCAAAGTGCATATTCATCTGGGGTTGTTGTATCCTCTGATTGGGATATTTTAGCTCCTCCATCTACATTTTATCCACCTAGAGATGGAGCATGGATTAGTTTAGATTTTGCACATAAACCTATAAGAAAGATTTATGATATTTACGGTGTTATTGCTGGAAATCGTATCCTTACTGTTGATCCTGCCTGGGTAGAAGCAGGTAATAGATCTGAATTTGCACAGCTTTTACCTTTTAATACTATGCTCTCTTTGGAGTTTTTGGGTCTTCAGTGGGTGGGTGGCTTACATGGACCCTATGAAATGCCTAATTTTTGGCATTACAACGGGCAATTTGGGTATAGAGAATGTCCTTTTGAGATTATTGAGCTTATAGAGAAGCGGGCTGCATGTAATATTCTGACATATCTTTCACAGGCATTCCAACCGGGTATTACATCACAATCAATTGCTCGTGATGGTGTTTCTGAGGCAATTTCTTTTTCATCTTCATCTACTTATGGTGTATTTGCATCCTCAATAATTCAGTATCAGAAATGGATTGATGAGGCTCTGCCTAGATTGCGTGGTAAGTATTCAGGTCTTGTAATGGCGGTCGTATAAGATGTCTAGTGGGCCTAAATTCTTTTCGCAAAGAGGAATTAGTGCTGGTTTTTATAAACATCATATGGCGCAAGAAGAGATGATTTTGCGTAGAGGGAGCGCTGTAATACACGAAACAGCTATTAAATGCACATGTCGCAAAGGGGATATAACTGATGTTTCATTTAAAATTGAGCTATGTGAGCGATGCAGAGGTGAAGGGGTTCTCTACAGGAACCCTACACAGCAGATAGGATTAGTAACCAATATAAGACAAAGTTATATGCAGAGTTCGCAATATCAAACGATGCCTGGGGACTGTATGATAGGTTTTAGTAAAGATATTAATCCACCTATTCAGGAGTTTGATCGTATTACATTTACATGGGCGTCTACGGTTACGGATGGTAATACATTTATTCGTGGTGCAGAAGCTAAAATTAATCCTAATCTTTTACCAAATGAAGATCGTATCTACTATAAAGCAGCTAATGTTATTTGGTGTGAAGATGAAAATGGAGCTATTTACAGACAGGGTGTAGATTTTGTTATTGAAGGCTATAAAATTAGATGGCTTATAGTTCCGGAGGCTAATCTAAGAATATCTTTGAAGTACACTGCTTATCTAGAGTGGATTTGTTTTAATAATCCGTTTGAGCGCCATGATAATATTGATGATATTGGCCCACGGATAATGCTGCGTAAGCGGCATGTAGTTTCTCCTAAGTACACATTAGAAGGGAATCCTCCAGATAGGACATTGTTTTCATTGCTTTAAGGTGCATTGTGCGTGTGCTTACCTTTAAACCCTTTGCTTCTGACATTCTTAAGAATGTTGTGATGCTTGATAAGATTAAAGGTATGGAGGAGCTTAGGGCACGCGCTGCTTTAGTTGTTAGATCTTTTTATTCTTTTTGGATTCAAGAAGCACGTAGAAGTTTTTCACCCCGTACCGCAGAACTTTATATAGCTGGATTGGTCTTACGTAGCTTTGATCCATTTAAGGCGCGTATTGAGCTTATAGGTGCCTTTCCTAATGCACTAGAGTGGGGTACTTCTGACGCTTGGAGTATGGTTCCACAGTTTCAGCGACATATGAAGCCAATACACAGGAATTGGACAAGTTCTATGATTAAAGCTGTGTGGGCTAAGACACAGGGGCAATTTAAGGGTGCTAAGCAAGAAATAATTATTCCAATAACAAACGCTAAGCAAAGAAGAGAGAATACACAGGATGTAATGTCAGCTATGCTAGCTGAAAATCTTGGAACATCAGGCTTAAGTACTCCACAGCAAATAGCATCCTCATCTGCTAGATTCTTTCAGCCTAAAATTCCAGGTATGGGTGGACGACAAGTTCTTATCTCTCATAGAGATGTTAAGGCATTTGTTCAAGAGCAGTATGCTAATGAAGTTATGGCTCTTTCGAGGAACAGACTTAAATACGGATCAAGAATTAGAAAGTCTTTTATAGTTAAATCTTCTGATATACCATATCGTTCTGTAACTGAGCTTACTGTTGATAATGGTAGGAATTGGATGCATCCAGGTTATAAAGCATATAGTCTTCATAAGCGTGCTGAGGATAAATTAGCTTCATTTGTTAGTCGTTACTTTGGAGATTTAACGTAGTGATTATTCCTGAGCTTATAATTGCACGAACGATAAAGGAAGAGTTGAATAATTATGCGCGTACTCCGTCGCGTTTGCGTCCTATGCTTAGATCTCTTACACAATCTAGTGCTGAAGTTTTTATTCAAGATTTTCTTCGTGGCAACATCTATACTAAAGTGGTTACTTCATTTCCTAGAGATGAAGCTTCTCTTCCTTATTTAGTCGTTTCACTTGCTTCGGATAATGAAGACCATCCTACTGTGGGCACCTTGTTGGGGCATGGTGTATCTCCAGCGGAGCTACGGGTTTCTGATGGTTTTGGGTACACACCGGGGCAGGCTGAGGATGTGGAGCTTCTTGGTGGTGGGGCAGACCTTTACGGAGAGATTCCTAGGCACTTGAACCTTAACTCCACTACGGTGCGGAGTAATCTAGGCGCAGGTTATACAAAGAATATTAATATTTCTATATTTATGGATAATCCAGAAAGTACAGTTATTATGTATTATATTATTAAGTCGATTATATTTAAAAATCGTATGAAGCTGGAAAAGAACGGTGTAACTAATATTATAATGTCAGGAGGTGATCTTATACAAGAAAGACAAATGGAGCCTAATTTTATTTATCTTAGGGTGTTATCTTTAC
>Ga0172375_10008210_pt1 | contig 14097 bp, 12 predicted proteins | sample LakKiv1m_FD_114537 | JGI IMG/M metagenome (GOLD analysis project Ga0172375, IMG submission 114537) | Freshwater microbial communities from Kabuno Bay, South-Kivu, Congo - kab_092012_11.1m | ecosystem: Environmental > Aquatic > Freshwater > Lake | place: Democratic Republic of the Congo...
ATTAGGAATAATGTAATCAATGCCAGGCGTGTCTTCCTCTGGGAATTGCATACCCATATCAACAATAACAATGTCATTTGTCGGCAGATATTCAAACACAGTCATATTGCGTCCAACTTCTTCACACCCGCCAAGAGGAATAATGCGCAACTTTCCTGTGTGTAGTTTTTGCTTAGGCAAAATCTTTTTAAGGCGGGGCCTCGCGAATTTGCCCCTGCTTTGGCGCCGGCTGGAAAAAACCAATCCATTGTTTTTTTGTTTTTGATTAAATTGTTTGTTCATATAAATTTAAATTGCCGAAGGAGAGATTTGAACTCTCATAAGGTTGCCCTCGCTAGCACCTGAAGCTAGTGCGTCTACCAATTCCGCCACTTCGGCTATTTCCAAACTCGTTTTGTTTTTACATACCAATTATTAATATTACAAAATCTATCTGCTGGTGTAGTGATATTTTGTGTCGCGACTCCAGAGATATGATTGGCGATTGAATAGAGATACTCTGGCGTGTATAAAAATATGGCAGGCAAATTATCTATTAAGATATTTTGAAACTGAACATATTTTTCATGACGCAAAATCGGGTCAGAGCCTTGCCTTGCTTCTACCAAAAGTTTATCAGCTTCTTTATTGATAAAATTGGATAAATTTAAACCATTGCTGCCTGCACCTGACGAATGCCAAAAAGGATAAGGGTCCGGGTCAGCGCCCAAAATTTCACCAAACAACATGACTTCAAAAGAACGGTTTTTAATAATTTCTTTAATTTGATTGGCGTCTACCAAATTCAATTGCACTTTAATTCCCAAAGCAGACCACATTTTCGCAATGACTACTGCGGCAATTGAATTTTCACCTTTGTTAACAGCAGTCAATGATATTTTTAATTCTGCATCTCCTTTTTTCAGAAGCATCTCGCCTCCTATTTTCTCATACCCAGCAGCTTTTAAAAGATTCTCTGCTTCAGAAGGATTATATTCATATTTTTTTATCTTTGGATCATAACCAATCATGCCAGAAAAAATAGGACCGTCAATAACCATGCCAACATCTAATGCCTGACTTACTATCTGATTCTTATCAAGTCCTTTGGCTAATGCCTGGCGCACCTTTAAATCCTGCAAAGCCGCATTATTTGCCTGGTTAAAAAACAAAGCAGTATATTGAGGTAAAATCAAATAAAAATTATTTAAATCTTTGCGCGTGGCTAAATTATCTTTTAAATCTTTAGGAATAAATGGCAAACCGTCTATATTGTGATTTTTTAAAGCATCGACAGCGCTTGCATAATCAGGATAAAATTTAAAAATTAGAGTTCCCAAAAATGGTGCGCGCTCATAATATTCATCATTACGAGTCAGGGTGTAGGTCTTAAGATTGCCCAACTTATCTTTAGCAAAAGATTTAAATTTAAAAGAGCCAGAACCGATCGGTTTTAAATTATAATCAGCTAAAACCATATTAGCTGAAGTTACCCCGCTCCAAATATGCTCTGGCATAATGCCGACGGTTAAATTTTCAAGAAATGGAGCATAAGGCTCGCTTAAATTAAAACGAATGGTTTTCTCATCAACCTGCTCTGTTTTAACACCTTGAAAATTCAAAGCCAACAAACTATTAAACTGGCTATTTTGGATAGCTCCGATGGTAAACAACACATCATTTGCTGTTAAGGCAATTCCGTCATGAAATTTTAGATTATCTTTTAAATAAAAAGTATATGTTTTGTAATCCGAAGAAACTTCCCAATTTTTCGCCAAATCAGGCACAAGCACGCCTTGATTATCAATCTTGACCAAACCAGAATAAATCAAACGGACCAAATCGCTGTCAACCTGATTTAAAGAAGCGTATAAAGGATTGATTAATTTGGGCACGCCAACCATGCCCTCGGTATACTCGCCGCCGTTTTTGGGGCCAAGTTCTGTTTTCAGATAATAAAAATTCGCAAACAACGCCAAAAATGCAAGAATTAAAATACCGCTTACAATTTTTATTTTATTTTTCTCGCCGCCCGAGAGAATGGCGCTCAAATATTTCCAATGTTTCCACTCGGGCCACTTTTTTTTCTTTTTACTAAAATTAAAGAGCAATTTCTGATCCAAGTCCGCCTGTTGTTCCCAGTCTGTTTTTTTTTTGAAAACACTGAAAAATCTCCCTGCAAATATTTTTGTTTGATAAACTTTAATTTGAGTCAATACTTTTTTAAAAATATCCAAAAAGGAAGGCATAAATTTTGGATTTATAAAATTATCCTCGCGATGCCAAAAGCTAAAAATAGAACGGCGAGAATAATAGTTAGAATGAAGATAGTTTTTTCTGCCCCGCGTTTAGTAGAATAAATATCGCCGGATCCGCCAAAAGCAGAACCGAGTCCAGATCCGCGCTGTTGAAGCAGAATTAAGATGATAAGAAAAATAGAAACGCCGATTTGGGCGTAATTTAAAATATTGGTCATAAAAAAGATTATTTAAAAGCTGGCATTAGTATAGCAAATGACAAAGAAAAAGTCAAGAAAAAAAGTGTTAGTAATCTGTAATTAGTAATTTGTAAAACTAATTTAAAAAATTATTTTATTACAGATTACGGATTACTATTTTTCATTTTTTCAATCGTCTTAACAGGCGTTGGGTCAATGCCATTTAAAAGAGCCAAATAATAACTAACCCAATCGCCCAAAAGCACCAAGGAAAATTTTTGTGACATAACATCTTCACCAGCTGCTTCAATCAATTCATAAGCAATATTTTTATTTTCCAAAATATTCTTAAATGCCTCAGTTTTCTCTTGCAACTCTTGCACATCAAAAGAATTGGATAAAATTAAATATACAAAATCATCACGGAAACGTTTGGGTTCATCTAAGCCTTCAATTGCATTGTGCAAACATTCTGGCATAACCTCTGTAAAAGAAAAATTTTTAGCGTTTTCATTAAATTGTGTTTTCCAGCGCCAGGCAACTGATTTTAAAATGTCTGATGAAACAATAACTGGTAAATGGTCAAAACAAAAATATGCCAAACTTTTAGCTAGATTTTTTTCTGTCAAAACTTTCGGGTTTAATTCTTTGTTCAACTTCCTTAATATCTCAAGAGCAGAATCTATTTCATAAGCTATAAATTCCATTTTTTTCATCAACCCAAAAACAGCGCCTAATTGAAAACCTATGGCTGCTCGCGGCTCTGCGTTAGTATCATAATCAAAAATTATCGCTTCCTCCATCTTGCCCATCTTTTCTAATTTGCCCCGCTCGGCAATAACAAAAATTTTTGCTTCTCTCACCGCAGCATATTTAAAAACGGAAATAGCTTCAGCTGTTTTACCAGAATGGCTTGCCACAATAACAAGAGAATTTTTATCAATCCAATTAGGCAATTCATAACCACGAATAACATTCAAAGGAATTTTTTTATCTAAGGCAGGCAAGTCAGTCATTAAAGCGCCTGCTATGGCTGAGCCACCCATACCAACAAAACAAATATTTTTCACTTTTCCCCAATCAGGCGGTAAACTTATTTTCTCTATTTGCAAAAGCGCTGCCTCAATCTGGGTAGGCAGAGCTAAAATAGAACCAGCCATATCTGATTGATCCAATCCCTTAATCAAATCTATTTGGTCTAAATTAGTCATAAAGTAATTATACAGAAAAAAATAAAAAGCGACAAACTAATCATTGCCTTTTCTCTCAAAATTTGTTACGATTAAATCATAATTACTCATTAGTTTCAAATTTTGAGATTTGAGATTTGAGTTTAAATTCTTATGTCTGGTCATTCAAAATGGGCAACAACCAAAAGAAAAAAATCTTTGTTAGACACTAAAAGAAGCGCTAATTTTACCAAACTATCCAATGCCATTACTGTAGCGGCGCGAACCGGCAAGGACCCTGCCGCAAACTTTACTTTAAGAATGGCGATTGATAAAGCCAAATCTTTTAGCTTACCAAAAGAAAACATTGAACGCGCTATAAAAAGAGGGACTGGAAAACTTGACGGAAATGTCTTAGAGCAGGTAGTCTACGAAGGATTTGGCCCAGACAAAGTCGCTATCATTATTGAATGTTTAACTGATAACAAAAACAGAACTCATAGTGAAATCAAACATATTTTAGCAAATCATAACGGCTCAATCGGGGCGCCTGGCAGCGTAATGTGGAATTTTGAAAGAAAAGGCGTCATTACAATTAACAATGTTCAGCCAGAAAATGGCGCTATTAAAAATTTAGAGGAAATGGAATTAAAAATTATAGATGCTGGCGCAGATGATTTTATTTTGTCAGAAAATTATGAAATTATTGTTTTTAGTAAATTAGAGGATTTGCAAAAAGTTAAAGAAAATTTAGAAACGCAAGGCTTTAAAATTAAAGCTGCCGGTTTAGAATATGTGGCTAAGGAAAAAATAACTTTATCAAAAGATGATGAAGAAAAATTGCAGAATTTATTAACCGCGCTGGAAGAACAAGGCGAAGTTTCTGCCGTCTATTCAAATTGGGCATAATAAACTGATTTACAATTTTAAATCTATTTTTATGATTATCCTTGGTGTTGACCCAGGCTATGCAATTACTGGCTGGGCTGTTTTGGAAAAAAACGGCCAACAACTTAGACTTCTTGATTCTGGCGCCATTACCAGTCATAAATCTTTGGCGCATGCCGAGAGATTGAATGTTTTGCGCCAAGAACTTGACAAAATTATTAAAAAAACAAATCCGCAAATTCTTTCTCTTGAAAAATTATTCTTTTTTAAGAATCTAAAAACAGCACTAAAAGTTGCCGAAGCCAGAGGTGTAATTTTAATGACAGCACTGGAAAATAATTTGGAAATTAAAGAATTTACTCCTTTGCAAATCAAACAAGCGCTTGTGGGCTATGGCCGAGCAGAAAAAAAACAGATTCAACAGATGGTAAAAATTATTTTAAATTTAAAAGAAAAAATAAAATTAGATGATATTGCTGATGCTGTTGCTGCGGCTATTACTTACAGCCAAACACAAAATTTTAATCATTGGAAAACACATCAATAATAAAATGATTGATTTTGACACTAAAATCAATTTTCCTCCAAAACTCTTGACCGTAGTTTTTTTTCTCTCAATTTTTATTATTTTTTTATTACCTCATTTTGATTCTGATTTTGGTTGGCATTATCGCTGCGGAGCACAAATCATTCAAAAATATACAATCTGCCGGGGCGGTGAATTTAATTATTTTTTGCCCAATTACAAATGGGCCAATCCGAATTTTCTCTATGATATTTTAATTTATCTTGTTTTTAATTGCTTGGGTTTCTGGGGCTTAACCATTTTAGGATCTTTAATTTTAACTATTCTTGTTGGCATACTTTATTTTAAAAATAACATTACACCAATCATAAAAATTCCCTTTGTTTATCTCCTTACCTTTTTGTCTTGGGATATCTTTAAATTAGGATTTAGATCGCAAATTTTGTCTCTTTTCATAGCCATAATAACCATTAGTTTTATCTTAAAAGTTGACAAAAATAAAACATTCAAACAATTATTTTGGTTCCCGCCATTATTTCTGGTTTGGTCCAACACTCATGGCGGATTCTTTTTAGGGCCCCTCATTTTCGGACTTTTTGTTTTAAGTAAAATTATAGAGACAATAAAAAACCAGGAAAATTTGAAAAATCTAAAAATAATTTTGGTTATTTTTTTAATCTGTGTTCTCTCAACCTTAATCAACCCCTTTGGTTTTCATATTTATGAAGAAGTCTATCGCCATTTTCAAACTCCGCTCAATAATTTAATTGCTGAATGGGTACCACCCGTTGCTATTGACGCTTATTTAACAATATCATGTTACCTAATTTTTATTGGCCTGTCTCTGTTTTTTAAAAAATTAAAATCATTTGAATTTCTGATTATCACTCTATTTTTATTATTCGCCTTGATGGCGCGCCGCAATTTACCACTTTTCTATTTTAGCTTTGGATTTCTGCTGCTTAATATCTTTCCATCCCAGTGGAAACATAAAACCGAATTCGCATTATCCATTTTTTTAACAGTTTTAATTTGTGTAGCCTTAATATTCTATGCGCCTAAAAAATTTAACGCCTTGACTTTAATAAACAACGACTTTAATAATTATTGTCAAAATAGTTATGTTCGTTATCCAAAAACAGCTGTGGAATTTATCAAAAAAAACATCCCGGCGCGGCTAAACAAAAATGTTTTCAATACTTATGAATGGGGCGGCTTCTTAATTTGGCAGTTGCCAGAAATGAACTTCTTTGTTGACGGTCGCATGCCTGCCTGGCAGGGTGAGACAAATAAAAGTCCTTATACTACTTGGCTTGAAATCATCCAAACCAAAAATGATTGGGATAAAAAACTTGAGCTTTACCAGACAGATTATCTTTTAATCAGTCCTGGAACTTTTTTAGATTTACTCTTAAAAGATATGCCTCAAAAATTTAATTATCAAGAATTATATCGAGATGAAATGGCTGTGATTTATAAAAGAAATGAAAAATAATTCAGATTTTTAATTTTAAATAACTTTTGTTATAATTAAAATATAAATATTATGTCTTACTATTCTCTTGCCTTAGATATCGGCGCCACTAAAATGGTAGGCGGCATTATTATCAATGGCAAAATTATTCAACTTATTAAACGTCCGACTGGCGCTTCCAATAGCAAAGTAAAAATTATTAAAAACATTGAACAAATGATCAAAGATTTGATAGCAGAAAAAGAAGTAACAAATTTAAGATTGAAAGAAATCGGTATTGGTTTAGCTGGTCAAATAAACCAAAAAGATGGGGTTGTTATTTCCACCGCAAATTTTAGTTCTGATTTTAAAAATGTAAAATTAGCAAAAATTTTAACTGATAAATTTAAAGTGCCGGTAAAACTAAATAATGACGTCAAGTGTTTTACTTTAGGCGAAACGCGCTTTGGAGTTGGCCGCGGTTATAAAAATATTGTAGGCTTAACTTTCGGCACAGGTATTGGCGGCGGTATTATGATCAATGGCCAAATTTTAACTGGCAAAAACAATACGGCCGGCGAGTTTGGCCATATAAAAATTTCCGGCCATTGGCTTGGAACATTGCCTATCTGCGGCTGCGGCGGAAAATTCTGTTTTGAATCTGTGGGCTCAGCTAAAGCCTGGCTAAAATTATCAAAAAAATATAATGAAAAAAAAGCTGACGAAATTATTAGCTACAATATTGCTGTCGGTTTATGCAATATAGCCCTTATTCTTAATCCTGAGCTCATTATTCTTGGCGGCCGCCTGATGAAGCAAGAAAATATCCTAATAAAAATTAAAAAAGAATTTTTTAACCAAATTAAAAATTATCCTTGGCTGAAAAATACAAAAATCATTGCCACTAAACTTGGCAGTCAAGCAATTTTACTCGGCAGTTTGGTTTAATTTTTATTTACCAAATCAAAACTTATGTTAACTGACAAAATAAAAACTAATCATAAAATTATACGAGGCGATTCAAGACAAATGAATGAATTGCCTAATAACTCTGTGAACTTAGTGATAACCTCACCACCATATTGGCAACTAAAAGATTATGGCACAGATAATCAAATTGGATACAACGACAGCTACGAAAATTATATCAATAATTTAAACTTAGTTTGGCAGGAATGTTATAGAGTATTACAAAACGGCTGCCGTTTATGCATTAACATCGGCGATCAATTTGCTCGCTCGGTTTATTATGGTCGATATAAAATTATTCCTATCAGAACAGAAATAATAAAGTTTTGCGAAACAATCGGATTTGATTATATGGGCGCTGTTATTTGGCAAAAAACAACCACAATGAATACTACTGGCGGCGCCACCATAATGGGATCTTTTCCTTATCCACGCAATGGTATATTAAAACTTGATTATGAGTTTATTTTAATATTTAAAAAAAATGGCGTGCCACGACAAGTAAATCGCGAGTTAAAAGAACTTTCTAAACTTACTAAAGAAGAGTGGAATACATATTTTCAAGGACATTGGAATTTTAACGGCGTGCGTCAAGACGGACACATCGCTATGTTTCCAGAAGAATTACCAAAAAGATTGATTAAAATGTTTTCATTTGTCGGTGATAGTGTGCTTGATCCTTTTCTTGGCAGCGGCACAACTTCATTGGCGGCCAAAAATTTAGGTCGTAATTCCGTAGGCTATGAAATTAACTCAAAATTTATTGAAATGATAAAACAAAAATTAAATGTCAGTATTAGTAAAATATTTGACAATTCAACAGTTAATTTCATAAGCCAAGAAAAAATAGACGCAAACTTTAAAGATCAAATTTCTAAATTACCGTATATTTTTAAAGACCCAATTAAACTTGATAAAAAAATAGATCCTAAAAAATTACAATTCGGCTCAAAAATAGATGAAAACAAAAAACAAAGAGAGATTTTTTTTACTGTAAAAGAAATAATTGATCCTGAAACATTGAAATTAAACAACGATTTGGTGATTAAATTATTAGGAATTAAAAGTAATCCTAAAAAAATAATGGAGGCGGTAAATTTTCTAAAAAACAAAACGAGCAAACAAAGAGTATTTCTAAAATTTGATAATCAAAAATATGATAGAAATAACAATTTGTTATGTTATTTATATTTACAAAATAAAACTTTTATAAATGCTCATTTAATTAAAGATGGTTATACTTTTGTCAATAATGAACTTGATTACAAATACAAAGAAAAATTTATTAATTTATTTCAAAATTATGCCCACTAAAAAAACAGAAAAATATTCCAAAGATTTTGGCAAAAAAGAAAAAGTTTTGAATTATGCTTGTCAAACCTACCAATTATCCCGCCCTAATAAAGTAGGCGCTGTGATGGCGTTAATACGAGAATGCCAGCCAAAAACAATAACTGAATGGAAAAAATGGTATTTTAACAAAGCTTTTACTGATGGTAAAAATCCGATAAAAATTACCCCTGAAATTCTATTAGAATTAGGTGAAAGACTTCATGAAAAAATAACCGGTGTTGTAATTCCCGAATGGCAAGCGGCTTTTGCCGAATTGTCATTACAGGATTGCATAGATTATATTTATAACTTGACAATAAATCGCACTTACGATGGCTTTATTCGTGAAAAATCCGTAGTCAACGATGGGCTATCTAAACATTTTCCAGAAGTAAAATTTATTGAAAGCGATATCGATCTTGATCACGCTGGTGACATAGATTATTTAGGTTTTGTCGGCAAAAAAGCATTTGGCGTGCAGATAAAACCAATTACCGCCAAAGCAAATTTTGGCAATTATTCAATCTCAGAAAGGATGAGAGATAATTTTATTGATTTTGAGAAAAAATATGGTGGCAAAGTTTTTATTATTTTCAGTTTAGACGGAGAGATTGGCAACCAGGAAATTATAAGAGAAATTAAAACAGAAATAGACAGATTAAAAAAATAATTTTATGCTCTATTCTCCAAGATCCTGGAAAAAGGCGGCGGAAAAAAGAAAAAAGTCTGCCTTAACAAAATGGCGCAGCAACGCATTAGAAACCAGCGGTTTTAAAACAAAAAAAATTAGAACGCCGCAAGGTTTAAAAAAATTTTTCAGATTTTTAATCAAAATTGCTTTGATTATTTTTTTCATCTGTTTAATTGCTCTCACTGGCGCTTTTTTTTGGTTTTCGCGAGAACTTCCCAAGTCCACAGAACTTCTTTCAAAAAATCCCTTGCCTTCAACAAAAATTTATGACCGCACTGAGCAAATACTTTTAAATGATGTCAATACCGACTTTAAAAGAATTAAAATTAAATTGTCAGATTTACCAGAATATGTTAAATGGTCAACCATTGTGGCAGAAGACAAACAATTTTATTCTCATCACGGCATTAACTTGCGCGGATTTTTCAGAGCGCTAATGGTAGATATTTTGAGCGGCGGATCAAAGTCACAAGGCGGCTCTTCTATTTCCCAACAATTTATAAAAAATGCCTTACTGACACCAGAAAAAACAATTACGCGTAAAATAAAAGAAGCAATTTTGACCTGGCAATTAGAGCGCAAATTTACCAAGGACCAAATTTTAGAAATGTATTTTAATGAAATTCCTTATGGCGGCACTGCTTATGGCATTGAAGCTGCGGCGGAAAAATATTTTAACAAACAAGCAAAAGATTTAAATCTGGCAGAAGCGGCAGTTCTTGCCGCCATTCCACAAGCCCCAAGTTATTATTCTCCGTTTGGAGTTCATAAAGATAAACTTTTAGGGCGTAAAGATTGGATTTTAAATTCTTTAGCAGAAGAAGGGTACATTTCTCATGATGAAGCGGAAACTGCTAAAAAACAAGTTTTGAATTTCACTCCAATCTCCTCTTCAATTATTGCGCCTCATTTTGTTTTTTATATCCGTGATTTAATTGCAGAAAAATATGGGGAAAAAATTTTAACTGAAGGCGGTTTAAAAATTATTACCACGCTTGATATGAACCAGCAAAAAAATGCTGAAGAAGCGATTAAAAATCAGTTAGAAAAAAATACAACTAAATATAATGCAAAAAATGCCGCTCTTGTAGCACTTAATCCAAAAACAGGAGAAATTACCGCCATGGTCGGATCAGCCAATTACTTTGATGAAAAAAACGACGGGGCAGTAAATGTGGCCCTTTCGCCTCGCCAGCCAGGTTCTTCTTTTAAACCATTAGTTTACGCGGCCGCTTTTGAAAAAGGATATTCGCCGCAAACAATATTGTTTGATGTCTTAACCACTTTTAAAGTTCAGCCAGAAGATTATACTCCGCACAATTATTCTGATCATTATTTTGGTCCAGTATCTATAAAAAAAGCTCTGGCCGGTTCTTTAAATGTACCTGCTGTTAAAACAATGTATCTAATAGGAGTAGAAAATGTTTTGAATATAGCAGAAAAAATTGGTTATACAACATTCACGGACCGCTCGCGCTTTGGTTTATCAATTGTCCTTGGCGGAGGAGAAGTAAAACTTTTAGAACATACTGCCGCCTATGCCACTTATGCTAATGAGGGAATTTATCATAAGCCGTTTGCTGTTTTAAAAATTGAAGATAAAGATGGAAAAATTTTAGAAGAAAATAAACCAGAAAATAATCCAAGCAAAAAAATATTTGAGCCGCAGATTGTACGCGAATTGACAAACATACTTTCTGATAATAATGAACGCGCTTATGTTTTTGGCGCAAAAAATTATTTAACATTAGATGATCGTCCAATTGCGGCAAAAACTGGCACTACGAATGATTATAAAGATGCTTGGACTTTGGGTTTTACACCATCTCTCGTCGCCGGCGTCTGGGTTGGCAATACTAATGGAGAAGTAATGAAAGGAGCGGCTGATGGTTCTAATGTTGCCGCGCCGATTTGGAATGCCTTTATGAAAAAAACTTTAACAAATACACCGGTTGAACAGTTTATTCAACCAGACCCAATAGTTCTACCGGACAAACCCATGTTAAATGGAGAATTTTATCATACTATTAGCGTGCGCTTAGATAAAAATACTGGACTGCCTGCAGGACAAAATATGTCAGATGCGCAAACAGAAATAAAAACTTTTAAAGAAGTACATAATATTTTACATTATGTTAATAAAAATAATCCATTTGGACCTGCTCCAGAAAAACCATGGGAAATGGATGAAAATTACAATAATTGGGAGCTGGCAGTGGAAAAATGGGCAAGTGAAAATAGCTATGCCACAAAAATAAATCTGCCTCCTGGTTGGGAAAATTCAGTAGTAGAAAACATTCCTGGCAATTCCAAGGAACAATTAAAATTTGTCAAACCAATTATGAGCGAGCAGATTTACGAAGAAAGTTTTCCTTATCCTGTTCAAGTTCAGATTGCCAACCATCTTAATTTTAAAAAAATTGATTTTTATTTAAAAAATTCAGCCACTGGCGCCACTGAATTTATTGGGTATCAAAATGTGAGTGGACAAAATGTAGTTTTGACTTGGACAAATACTCCCCCAATCGGCAATTACCTGATTTATTTTATTGCTACGGATAAAAATAATAACACCATTAAGAGTGAGGAAATTAAAATTGAGAGAAAATAAAAAAAGAATAATTCATTTTTAATTTTTATGACAAATTCAAAAAATATCACAATTTTTGAGGGCCAAAAAATTCGTCGTGTTTGGGATGAGGAAAAAGAAAAATGGTATTTTTCTGTGGTTGATATTATTGCTGTTTTAACCGAACAAGCAGACTTTCAATTAGCTAGAAATTATTGGAAAGTGTTAAAAATTCGTTTAAAACAAGAGGGAAGTGAACTGGTTACAAAATGTAACCGGTTGAAATTAGTTGCCAGAGACGGTAAATTAAGAGAAACAGATATGGCTGATGTGGAAACGCTTTTGCGTTTAATTCAGTCTGTGCCAAGTCCCAAAGCTGAACCAGTAAAACTTTGGTTGGCGCGCGTTGGTTATGAAAGAATTGAAGAAATCAATGACCCTGAAAAAGCGCTCAATCGCTCGCGCAATTATTGGCAAAAAATGGGCAGAAGTGAAAAATGGATTCAACAGCGGATGATGGGACAAGAGATTAGAAATAAATTAACTGATTATTGGAAAAATAATAAAGTTAAAAAGCAAGATGAATATGCAATCTTAACTAACATTATTCATGAAGAATGGAGTGATTTAACAGTTAAAGAACATAAAAATTTAAAAAAATTAGAAACAGAAAATTTGCGCGACCATATGACTGACGCGGAATTGGTTTTTACGGCCTTAGCCGAACTTTCTACGCGTCAAATTGCCGAAACAATGAAAAGCAAAGGTTTGGAAGAGAATAAAATTCCAGCGAAAAAAGGTGGTCGTGTGGCTAAAAATGCACGTTTGGAATTAGAGCAAAAAACTGGTAGAAAAGTTGTCAGTGCTGACAATTTTAAAGTTTTGCAAAATAAAAGACAGATAAAATAATTCGTCATTCATACTTTGTAAAATGTGAAGGGATTCAAAAAAACAAAACGACTTTCTGTTTGGTATTGGTAGTATGGGTCTATATCCGAAAGGATGCAGTGGTCGCACCGCAAGGAGTTGCCAGCTGGCAGAAGGCTTTTTTGGTTGAGAAAAGTTTGATTTTTTCAGAAGGAAGAGCATAATGAAAGTAAGAGCTACAATTTTATGGATAACGAAAGTAAAAAACAAATTGCATTCCGGATGATAGCCCGGGTATCAACAGGGCTTGCATTCATCGAAGACAAATATATTGTTCCCCAACGTAAAGCTATTAGCCCAGATTCGGCGTGGATACGAAACGTTTATATTTTATTTTCTTTTTATTTTGAGTTATTATTAAAATCTGCCATAGTATTAACTCAATCATTCTCAGACATAGTAGAGCTTAGCGCAAAGCTAAAAAAATTAGGACACAATATTAAAGCCATTTGTAACGAAATAAATAATCTAGATGATTTTGGTATAAAAGATGTTTCATTCGAAAATGGAGAATATAAAATAGCAACCTTTGATAAAATTATTTATGTTAAAGATTTTAATGACATTCGTTATGATTTTATAGAAGGTAAAGTAAAAACTCTTACAGCTAAAGAAGATTCTATAATTGAAGATAGTCTAATGGGCGCTTATGAAATTTTAAAGAACATAAAATATAAATATTTTAAATAAAATTATCAAGATTAAATTTATATCACTATGAAAAAACAATTTACAATTTTATTAATTTTTGTCTTTACTTTTAGTTTAATCCCAATTAATACGAGTAAAGCAATTACTCAAACGCAAATAAATGCTACAGTTGAATTAGCTTGCTCTAATGACGGTCTAAATTGGTCATTGGGTTCCGGTACTCTAATTGACAGCAAAGGAATAATTTTAACAAACAGGCATGTTACTGAAGTTAATAATGGGATGGTAAAATACTGTCTTGTTGGTTTAACAAAGTTAATAAATAAAGCACCGACCTTTGATTATATTGCTGAGGTAAAGTATTGGTCATCTGAATATGATAATACATTGGATGTAGCATTGTTGTATATAGATAACAAAAATAATGAAGTTTTTCCTTTTATAAGTGTCTGGTCTTCGAATTCTGATTCATTATCTTTTGGTGACAAGCTGGAGGTTATTGGATA
>Ga0172375_10008211_pt1 | contig 14096 bp, 18 predicted proteins | sample LakKiv1m_FD_114537 | JGI IMG/M metagenome (GOLD analysis project Ga0172375, IMG submission 114537) | Freshwater microbial communities from Kabuno Bay, South-Kivu, Congo - kab_092012_11.1m | ecosystem: Environmental > Aquatic > Freshwater > Lake | place: Democratic Republic of the Congo...
GGCAGCCTATTGTTTTTGTCACCAAGCCTGTCGTATGTGTTTTCCATTTTTGTTTTGTCAGTGTTGTCACTGGTTCTGTCATATGCGGTCATGCGGCGCGTTTTTCACCTCAAGCCGTATCTGGCCATGATAGGTTTCCTGATGGGAAGCTTTTCTACAAGTTTTATCAATCAGGTACAATCACCCGATGGGTCGACCATTCTCTGGCCGTTTCAGATCTGGAAAACTCCGCATTTTGCCTTTGACCGCTTGGGAGGAGCACCGCATCACCTTTTACTTACTGTCCTTGCATATATATTTTTCCTGACATGGTTTTATGTGCCCACGTCTAAAATATACAAAATACCGGCGTATGTATTTTTAGTCCTCAGTATCGTCTGTATGACCACACTCAATCCTATCCAGGGTGCTGTATTTATCGGTTCACTATGGATTACTGAAATTATCGCCCTGACACTCAAACGGCAGACATCTTTTCATAGGGTATTTTTTGTTTCAGTTTTCTTTTTGGCAGTTTTTTTATATATCAACTCCATCATGTCAGGCCAACCCCATATTCAATCAAAAATTTGGGAAGCAAGCCAGCAAAGTCATACAACGATTGATTTTTTGTTTCTATCAATAGGTCCGATTGTCGGTTTCGCGGCATTGGGCATATTCAGCGCGCTTAAGGCCGGCATACGCATTCCACAAATATTCAGCCTCGTTCTCATTATTTCAGGATATATGGTATTTATGACGGATATTCCTCAAACATTCGGTGTTTCCAATACGAGACTGTTATTCCCACCCAATTATGTTTTTTGGGGAGTATTCGGGGCATTGGGAGTGGATTTTTTGACAAAGACCGCAAAAAAATTTTTACGAATCCCTGCCGGCGTAACCGGAGTTATAGTACTACTCATCTATATAATTCTGGTTTCTCCTACGCTCTATTGGGAGCTGCAACAAAAGATACTACCCGAAACTGATACACATGACCCCCTGCACTATCTACCTGCTCAAATCATGGATTCATTTGTTTTTCTTTCAACTATCCGGCCATATGATTTGGTCGTGGTCGGTAATCCGGTAACCCGGATGGACACCCTTATCCCCGCTTTTTCGGGACATACTACCTACTCGGGTCACATGCTTGCCACTACGGATAATTCCATAAAGCAGGCCAGGCTGAAAAAACTTTTTTCCCTGGAATATTCCGAGACAGAGGCTCAAACCTTCTGCAAAACAGCAAATATTTCCTATGTGGTGTTTACTCCGCTAGACGGTGATATAACAGCATTTGCCAGCAATTATCCGTTTCTCATCAGGGTATTTGATAAGCAGGGAGCAGGAGTATTTAGGGTCCCGTAGCCTGATTATCCGGTATATGGAGCGCCACCATCATTTTAGGACGCGGTCCATCCTCCGTCTATATATAATGTAGCACCCGTTGTATAACTTGCCTCATCACTTGCTAAATACACAACTGTAGCTGCAATTTCTTCTGCTTTACCAAACCGTTTCATGGGAATGCGGGCAATCAATCCTTTATAGAACTCCGGCATATCCTGCACTTGTTTGGTCATCTCTGTTTCGATAAACCCAGGCCCAATTGCATTTACCGTGATTCCTATAGGAGCAAATTCATCGGCAAGAGCCTCGGTCATCGCGACGACACCGCCTTTGCTGGCACAATAATTGACGGTACCGGGCATTCCGGTGCCAACACCTCCTGACAGTATCGAAGCGATGTTAATAATACGACCCCATTTGTTTTTTACCATTTCTTTGGCTGCTTCCCGTGTGACGATAAAATAGGCACGTAGATTTGTATTTAACACGTTATCCCAAGCTTCATCCGTCATTTCAAGAGTGGGGGATATTGCCCCAATTCCTGCGTTATTAAGGAGTATGTCCAGACGTCCGAATGTCATAACTGTGAGAGCGATGCCTGAGACGACTTCCTCTTTTTTCGTTACATCCATTGGGACAACAAGTGCTTTTCCCCCTTTTTCTTCTATTTCCTTTTTCAGTTCCTCAAGTTTTTCAACACGCCGTGCGGCAATAGCAACAGAGGCCCCTTGACCCGCAAGAGCAACCGCGGATGCCCGTCCGATACCTGACGAAGCTCCTGTAATAAGTGCTACTTTTCCTGTGAGATTAAACATAGAAATCCTTTCACATGAGTTAAAAAATTAAAGCCAAGAGTAATATTCATTACTCCTGTCTCATAACTTATATCTCATAATTTTAATAGTGCTTCTTCCACTTTTTGTTTCAAGTCATTTGGTGTTCTTACTTCCAGTTTAACACCATTGAGGAAAAATGTCGGCGTAGCGTTTATGCCAATCGTGTTGCCGTAGGCAATATCGGCATTGATTTTATCTTCGGTTTTTTTGTCAGCCGAGGAGCTGGCAAACGCTGTCATATCGAGATTAAGCTGTTTTGCCAGATCAATAATTTTTGATTCAGACAGGGAGTTTTGGTTGGTAAACAATAATTTATTCATCTCCCAGAATTTTCCCTGCACACCCGCTGCTTCAGCTGCTATCGCTGCTTTTTTTGAGATCGGGTGTTGGAGGAGGGGAAAGTGACGGTATGCCACATAGAGTGTGTCAGGATGTGCGGTTGCTAATGCATCAACTACCCCTGCAAACGCTTTGCATGCCGGACACTGAAAATCAGAAAATTCCACAAGCCACACCTTTGCATCTTTGTTGCCGCGGACAGGTGTCATATCGGGGATAAGCTGTTCTCTAGCTAATGGTTTTGCGGGTCGGGACAACAACATCAACGCACCAATGATAATCAGGACGGTTGTTCCCATGATGCCGATAAAAAACTTGGTTTCACCCGTGAGTTTCATGGTGCCCTTATGAGGACCCTTTCTTATAAGAGGTTACAACCAATCCGAAAACGACATACATATTCACCGTAGATACCGCGCACCAGGTGCATGTGCCTTTAATGACGAATAGCTCCATTGCGGTAAACCAGGTGACAAAGCAAATGCCGAATATCGCGATTCCGATCATACCCTTTAATAGATTTTTATTTTCCTTTGCTGTTCTTAAAAAAGAAAGGACAGCAAGGCCGGTATATCCGATAAGCCCAAATGCCGGAACAGGGATGCCAAAAGGCCACGAAATCGGACTTTTCCTGACGAGTTCACATCCTCCTCCGGTAAGACAGACTATACCGGCGTTACGAAGAAAACTTTGGAGGACATACACAGCCATGAGGATGCCGGCAATAGAGAGAAGAAATATGATGCGGTTTATGGTTTTCAATTTTTTATCCATATATTAAATACTTCCGCGTCTGGTCCTGGCAAAAAATCTCCCTCTCCCATCCTGGCGGATTTTGAAACCTTTGGCAAAGGGGTTTGTAAATACCGGCTTTTGAAATGCAGCAGGCAGAGCAGGTTTATGTGCTTTATCGGATTGGGGAGGCACGATTGGCTTAAGTGGTTTAGGAGATTTGAGTGGTTGGATTTCTTTTTGTTTTTTCATAGTGTACCTATTATGACAAAGCATTTAGCCCTTCGCAAGAGCATGATTGCATGTCTTATATCCGCGGATATCATGTATTTTTTTGGACCACAGAAAAATTGGGATGCAGGGCTATTTTTCGTCCTTGACAAGATGGAGTTGTAAGAGTTAACTTAAATTAATTATAACTCATCTTTTTCTGTCCGAAAAAAAGGAGCGGGGTGGGAACACAAGAGACAAAACCACGAGTTCAAGAGAGACAAAACCCATTAGATGCTTCACGCTCCCCGGAAACCATTTCCCTTGTTGATGAATATCTCCTGTCACGCCAGCAGGTAAAAGCGCTCCTCAGTCCGTATAAGCCTGAAATAAAAGTATTTTTACCTGCTGAAGGCCCGTATAAAGTCGTCCATACTGGCGACAACCATTATGGCCACGATAATGCAGACCCTTCGTCCCTCCAGGAAGCAGTAGACGAAACCGGTGCAAAAGGAATTCTAATTACTCAAGGGAACGTTATTGAAGCAGTATCCGGAAAATTTATTTTTAATAATACAACAAAAGTTGGACTGGATCTGGATGAGCAGGAGCTTATCGTTTCTGCCATATTGCACCCTGTGGATAAAAATAAACGATACGTGCCAGTGTCCGGCAATATGTGCCATGATGGATGGTCAAGAAAAACCGCGACGCATGATCCGATCCGCGGCATGGTATCGCCGACAACGCAGGTTCTTCTTAGCGGGGGACAAGTCATTTTTGAACGGGGAGGGAAAGAAATCGGCCGTATGGAGCCGTATCACAATCCAGGGCAAGGGAGAACGAAACAAAGCCCTGAAGGAGCGCTTCGGGCTCGGTACCGAGAGGTACCCGTCGGCGTACCGGATCACCCGGATGAAGTAGTCGGTGCGCACACGCATCAGCTGACAGCCGGACAGGATGTAATCCATGATCCGATAACGAATGAGGATGTCGTTATAGCTCTGGGAAATGTAGGAGCCGCAAAAGGGACAAAGCAAAATTCCGACGGATTTCTCATAGGATTAGGCGTCCCCCCCAGAGATCAGCCGGCTGATGCGGGACGGGGGTTTGTCACGATCATCAAAGATAAACCGGAAGGAATACCATCCTTTTATCCGGTGGCAGGCTATGAACGCGCACGTGTTCTTTTTCAGGCCGAACAGCTTTGGGAAAACGCCCAGCGGACCGGAGCTGTCAGGGAATTAAAAGAACATATTACTTCTCTACACAGTCCGCCAAATAAAGAATTCAACAGTGAAACCAGCCTAACGCGGCTGAAAGATCCTGCCGCTAAAGCAGAGGGAGATGCACCGCTTTATAAATCACTTGACTGGACTATAAATACGGACCTTCCAGTCCGGGTGCAATTTATGGGCAACTTGCGGATCCCCGCAGAGAGCTTTGACAGAACCCGGGTCCTTGATATCCTGAAAGACATCGAAGGGGATCCATGGGCGTATTATTTTGCTACCCGTAGGCTCGTCGCACAGGGAACCGCACAGCGCTCCGACAGGAATATTATTCTTCAGGATTTAGCCCATGTCCTAGGGGAAGCAAAAACGTCATTGTTGGGCGTCATGATCACCGATGATCTCCGGAACAACGCATGGGGTAAAAAACGGAAAGGAGAAAATGGTGACGATCCGTCACCAATACTCAGACCCTCTGATTGGTTGTATCAACATGCAAACAGCGACATCAGGGGAACGCCCATGATGACGTCCGAAACAGTGGCGCGTCTTCAACTCGGGGATATGCCGTATACGCTCTATATCCGGGACAGACTGGCCCACCTGACATCACTTATCAATCCGTTCCACGGGCTTACACGGATTTCCCAAATCTGGGGTATACAAGCTGATGTCCTGGTCGGGGGCAATACAGAAGGTATCGGATGGAGAACATGGATGCGTCCCTGGGGGCAGCTGGAAGTTGTGGTGCCCGGAGGATTTTCCGAATATGTAGAAAAAGGGATCGGCAACAGAGTGGATTACGCCGAAGGCGGACAGGGGGTCATCTTTTTTCCGGACAATAGGATGATTTTCAGCGGAGCAACGGCAGATGATGTCCGTGATATGCATGAAGCGCTATGGATGTGGGACGGGCTCCGTCAGGAAAAAACACTGACAAAGACCATGAGGCAACTTGAGAAAACGAAAAAAACTCGAAGAGGTCAGGACTAGCCATTCATTACTACAACCCTTTTTTTATCATGCTGTCGAAGTTTTCGGCATTGATTGAAGATGCGTTTTGAGCTGCAGAAGCGCATCGTCCTGGGTGTCAAAGGCAATTTCTTTTTTGACGGCAGGATTGCCTTTGAGCATCCGCGATATGACGTCTCCCTGTTCATACATAATGATGACCGGAACATTGACGGTTTTTGCATATTCAATTTCTTCACCTGTCCCTATGGAATTTTCACCGACGTAGGCAATCATGAGATCAGATTTTGCAATTTGCTCTGTATCCCGTCTGTATACTTCCTCAGCTGAAACCTCGGGGTTTTTAACTGGATCAGTGCCTGACAGGAAGGCCCAAAACGGAATATGCCCGAGTTCTTTGGCAAGATCTGCAAGCCGTATATAAAATGCTTTCATTTTATCGGGGTTTTCGAGATTTGTGAGAGGACCTGCAAAAAAGATTTTCATAAAGTATCACGTTTATCAAGAAAAATACTTTAGATATTTCTTGAGAAACCCGGAGTTTGATGAACCATGAACTATAAGTATAATTTGAGTTGATATGATTTGCAATGTTGTCAATATAATTTTGGGTGCTATACTTGGAAAGCAATTTAATAACAATATAACGTATACGACGCACGAATCCCATCTCAAGCAGTCGCTATGACGGGCAAGAATACGACGGATACAATTATTACAAAGGAGGTATATATGGTTGATATTACATTGACTGATGCAAATTTTGATTCTGAAGTCATACAGTCAAAAATTCCCGTTTTGGTAGATTTTTGGGCGGTATGGTGCGGACCGTGCCAGATGCAGGGACCGATTATCGAAGAGGTAGCAAAAGCCATGGAAGGAAAAGCAACGGTGGGAAAAATAAATGTGGATGAGAATTCCGCAACGGCAGGAAAATATAATGTTATGTCCATCCCATCACTTATGATTTTTAAAGGAGGAACTGTTGTGAAGCAGTTTGTGGGTGTACAGAGCAAGGAGACGCTCCTGTCGGAACTCAAGAAGCTTGTGAATTAAGACGTTTATAGGACGGATAAGACTTATACGACAAATAAGACATATGAATTTGTATGACGTCATTATCATAGGTAGCGGGCCTGCCGGATATACGGCAGCTATATACACATCCCGTGCGTTTCTCAAAACACTCATCCTTACGGGACCGCAACAAGGTGGACAGCTGACAACAACGACCGAAGTTGAAAATTTCCCCGGGTTTCCCGACGGGATTTTGGGATCTGCGCTTTTGGACAGCATGAAAAAGCAGGCAGAAAAATTCGGAAGCCGGGTGATTATCGATTCGGTTCAAAGTATACAGAAGAAAGAAAACAATGCGTTTGTTGTTGTCTGCAGTACCACGTCGTATGAAGGGCGGTCTGTCATTGTCGCAACAGGAGCGCAGGCCAAATTATTGGGAATTCCGACCGAAGAAAAATTCAGAGGGAAGGGTGTGAGTTACTGTGCCACATGTGATGGATTTTTTTTCCGGGGAAAAAACATTGCTGTTCTCGGAGGCGGAGATACCGCGATGGAGGAAGCGACGTTTCTTACAAAATTTGCTTCACATGTCACGATTATTCACAGAAGAGGTGAATTTCGTGCGTCTCCCATTATGCTTGAAAAAGCAAAAAAAGATCCAAAAATTTCTTTTTTATTGAATAAAGTTATTGAAGAATTTGTTGGCCAATCAGCTCTGAAAGCCATAAAGATGCGGGATGCTATAAGCGGTGAAGTTCAGGAGGTTCCGTTTGATGGAGCGTTTGTTGCCATAGGACATACACCGGCAACAATATTTTTGAAAGGGACGATTACGCTTGATGAAAAAGGATATATCGTGTTAAAACAACCAACATCTTCCTCGGATCCGAAAACACCTACATCAGTTGACGGAATTTTTGCTGCAGGAGACTCTGTGGATCCAAGATACAGGCAAGGAATAGTAGCAGCAGGTATGGGTGCTATGGCAGCAATTGATGTAGAGCGATATTTGCAAGATTAATTTTTATTCTTCATTTGTTTAGTTATTCCGACTCTGTTTGATTTGTAGCTCTTGACGACCTATAATATCACCGTTATATTTGAGTATTAGTACGATGACATATTACTTTCATGAGAATTGGAGAGTCCGTGTCATTAAAGAATAATGACTGGAAATTATTGAGAAGGAGTATTTGTTATGAATAATCAACAAGCTATGCAGACTATGATTATGTATAAAAATACACTTTTCAATGAAGTCGAGATTTCTGAAGCTGAGATAATTATGGCGCTGCAACAGGGAGGAATGGCAGGTGTCATCTTTGATAGCGAAGAGGATATTCTTGCGGCTCTTCAAAGTGAGGATGAAGATATGCGTACTAGAGCTGAACTCGCAGCTGCATATGAAGGATATTTCAAAAGATTGTATGGTAGGAGAATGCCTGATGTTTATGACGATAAAGCTATGCTCGATTGGGGACATGGCAGGATAGAGTCTTTTTGATGAGCAATTTTTTGAGAGGAAGAATGCGCTGTGGATTCAGAACAAGCTATTGAAATTATGAACAAACATAGAAATGAATTATTCGATGGAGTTTTTCCTCATGCATTTCTTGAATAGGCTTTAGATTTGGGCTTACATGCGCGTAATGACTTAACCAATGAAAGCAAGATTATTCGTGCATATGATGGATATGACAAAAATATGCGTGTTCAGGCTTAACTTGTAGGAGCACATATGGAATTTTATAACAGAATGAGCGGTATGAGACCTCGTGATATGTACAATGAAAGAGCTGAACTTGATTGGGGAAACGGAAGAATAGAATCATTTTTGATAAAGATTTGCATGCTATGTAATAAATATTTTTCGATATAATAGAGACATGGATGTTCATAAACCACAAAAGTACTTTGGAGTCATCACTAAAAAAATACAGTTGACCCAAACCGTTTTTCATTTCTTTATTCAGCACATACAACCACAGGATATGCTTTTTACCCCCGGGCAATATGCGACGTTCATCGTCGATTCTAAGACACGGCGGCAATATTCTTTTTGCAGTGCCGTCCATGCTTCTTCCTATGAACTCGTTGTTGATGTAGCTCCTATGGGAGTTGGTTCCAGATATTTCTTGGAAAAACAGGTGGGGGATCATGTAGAGTATTTGGCGCCACTCGGGCAATTCGGTATGTCAGATACGTCCTTAAAAAAAATTTTTATAGCAACCGGGACAGGGATAGCACCATTCCGTTCAATGTTATTGAACGGAATTTCCAATTTTCAATTTCTAATTTCCAATCAAAATCAAAATTCAAATGATCAAAACCGAATTTCGATAGACGACAAACGACAGACGATGAACGGTTCTCTCTACTGGGGTCTCAGGCATGAGGATGATGTGTATTGGGATACCGAATTCCGAGCCCTTGCAGGGCAACTCACGGGCTTCCAGTATTTTCTCGTTTTAAGTAAACCAAGGGAAACATGGCAGGGGTTGAAAGGACATGTGACGGATTTTGTTTTTCAAAATGAAAAAAACATGGAAAATTGTGAGTTTTATCTTTGCGGGAATAATGCAATGATTACTGAAGCAATGACAATCCTATCGGATAGAAAAGTTAGAAAAGAACAAATTAAGACAGACTTGTTTTACTGAGTAAAATTTGAATATTGAACACTTAAATGGATGTATATTGTTTAATCCTATAAAAAAATTCAATCTTGCGATTTATTCAGAAAAAATTTAAAGTATGAGTCCTATGAAATACTCAACTGTAAATCCGTTTGAAAGTGCCTTGATTCAATTGGGAAACGCTGCAAAAAAATTGCCGGCCACAACCTATTCGACGGCCGAGATGCAAGAGCGTATGCATGTTTTAGAACAACCCCAACGCATCTTATATGTATCCATACCTGTCGTCATGGATACCGGAGAAATACGGATTTTTCAAGGATACCGATCCCAATTTAATAATTTTTTAGGACCGTATAAAGGCGGAATCCGCTATCACCCTCAGGTAAGCATAGAGGAGGTAAAGGCGCTTTCTTTATGGATGACCATGAAATGCGCTGTGGCAAATCTTCCTCTTGGGGGCAGTAAAGGCGGAATTATTGTTGATCCGAAAGTATTATCTGAAAAGGAATTAGAGCAGCTCAGCCGCGGCTATGTTCGGGCTATCGCTGACTGCATAGGACCTGACAAGGATGTACCGGCTCCCGATGTCAACACTAATGGAGTCATTATGGGGTGGATGGTCGATGAATTTGTCAAAATTGAGAGTAAAAAATATAGACTTACCCAAAAAGAAAAAATGTATGTTTCTTCAACATTTACCGGAAAACGCATTCAGGATGGCGGAAGCGAGGGAAGGGAAGATGCGACCGGTCAAGGCGGACTCTATGTATTAGAAACCATACTTGCCCATCTGAAAAAAAATAATACGGCACTGAGCAGCAGGAAAACATTGACCGTTGCCGTCCAGGGATTTGGGAATGTCGGATATAATGTGGCACGTTTACTTCATGATGCGGGCCTTATGATCGTCGCGGTTTCCGACAGTAAAGGCGGCGTGTATGTTCCGGATGGCCTAGATCCTAAGCTTACGCTTGATTATAAGAAAAAAACCGGCATGTTGGCTGGATGTTATTGTAGCGGATCTGTATGTGATTTGAAAAAAGGCAGACGCATTACCAATGAAGAATTATTTGAACTTCCGGTAGATATTCTCGTGCCCTCTGCTCTTGAAAATGTGCTCGTGAAGGAAAATGCGAATAACATTAAAGCAAAAATTGTTCTTGAAATGGCTAATGGCCCCACGACACCGGAGGCTGATGAGATATTGTTTCAGCGCGGCATATCTGTCATTCCGGATATTCTCAGCAACTCGGGAGGCGTCACTGTTTCGTGTTTTGAATGGGACCAAAACAGAAAAAATGAACACTGGACCAAAGATGAGGTAAACAGAAAATTGAAAAAGAAAATGGAACAGGCAGCAGAGGCTATTTGGGATACATCACAAAAATTACACATCGATCTAAGGACAGCGGCATTCGTTGTTGCATTGAAACGGATACTCGGGAAAGTTATATAGTTATTCCAAATAATCAATAAACTGGTGTATGATAGATGCATATGGCTCTATCCCCAGTAAAATCGGCAGCCTTAACAAAGAATAATTCAGTGACTCCTGTAGTAAATGAGCAGCCGAAACAGGTTATTCCTTTGTGGATGATTTTTTTTATTCTGTTTTTAGTTTTATTAGTTGTCGGTATGGGAATGTATATCGGATTTCAACAGGGATTATTCCAGAAAAGGACGTCGTCGGTTGTTCCTCCGCAAATTCCAACTCCAGCCAGTGAGTCAGCCTCTGTGCGCGTAAGCACTGTATTGCCCGGACCGGACTGGTTAATGTACCACGATGAACAGACGGGATTAACATTGAAATATCCATCAACAATACTTCTGAATACTGGCGGAAAAGGATCAACACAGATGATCCTGTCAGTTTCAATTGAGCCAATTGATAACATCCCGGAAGAATTGCCGTTAGGCATGGGACGAAAAGAAGCAATTGCAGACCGTGCATCTTTGGAAAAGGGGATAGCCCAAACGATTGGGGATTGGGCTGCGTCGGATGCGCTTGTCAGGATCGGTGGAACATACAACGGCCGTATGACGAGCGTCCTATCGCGTTTTGAAGTGTGCAGTGTTCTCTTTTCAAGAAAATTGGTTTTTTATCCCGGAAATTATCGCGTGATGATTTCATTGGATGGCGATGAGGAGACGGCTATGGCAAGCATGCCGGAATTTTTTACTGTTGATCCGACAAATTGCGGAGAGCAGAACATGTGGAACCGGGAGAGAATGGGGGAATTCATGCAGACTTTGGCCAAAGGGGAGGGAAGGGGTGCGGCACAGCTCTGGTATGATACGTTTTCCGCTATTTTGAAAACTATAGAACTTGTTCCCGCTGCAGGATCTGTTTCCCCAACTACTTCCACCTCCGCTCAAACCTGTGAAGTGACTGACAGGGCTTTCTGTAATGTGCTTACCGACATAAAAAATTCAATGGCTGCAAGAAATTATGACGGGGTCATCGCCTACCAAAACATGATGACCGTTACGTGTGATCCGGAGGGGATGTTTGTTGCCATTTGTGAAGGTGCTGCCAAGGGAGCCATAAAGGAAGGATACAGTATCGGGTATAACCAGAGCGAGGGAACGGTTCAAACGAGAAGCGGGCACTTAGCCTCAATTTCCTCCTATATGGTCCAGAACGGCCCCTTTATATATAAAGGAAGCTTACAATCAGGGGATAAGGGGGTCATCGTGTATTTAAATAGTGATGCATCAAAACTCTTTGTTCTGTACATGAAAAGGACGGGGAGCACCTGGCGGTTTGATTCTGTGCTTGTGGGTGGAACCTTTGGGGATACATCGTTTGCCACTCTTTCTCCGTCGCTTCTGGATATGATACGGTAGAAGAATTGAGAGGGAAACATAAGAAGATCAATATTTTTGACATTCTTATTGCGTCGCTCTATACTGCACATATTCACAAATAATTTCTTGCCCTATAGACAAATGGTATGGCATTAATAAAAGGTTTAGAAATCGAACGCGAAATGCCGATATCCCCTGAAACCCCTCCTGGTTGGACGCGAAAACACACAGAACTCAAGCCTTTTTCGCTCATTATGCGAACCCTCTATCCTACCAACAGTGAATATATGGTAGATACATTAATGAGGCGTTCAGAACAATACCTTTTGAGATATTTGGCCTGGGAATCAGTAAGACGCGGAAGAGGCGCACGCGTGGTTGGATTACCGCTTGATTCACATAATACCCCAATTCCTTATACCGGCTTTGAAGGGTGGTATATCGGATCGTAGATCCCTTTTGACAGACGGGTGTCGAGTATTGCCCGGAGGGGATGGGAAATTCGCGGGCAAGCCAGACAACAGTTGGGAAATTATGGATTGGATATTTCATTTCTTGATGCCGTTTTACAGGGTGATCAGGTTGTACCGGTTCAACCGGAAGCACTGCGCGACGCATGGACCATAACTAATTCTATTTTTAACGAAGCAAGAAGGGATAGTGCACGATCTGCGGTTGATAGTGAAAAAGCGAAAAAGTTTCGGGAGGAAACATACAGATTGCTGAACAGCGCTCCTCCAACGTATTATGATTTTAATCCCCTTAAACACATGGTTACTTTAAATTTTCCGCTTCCGGAAAAAGCGTTGGAGCAACCTGATATTGATACGTATGTCGTTTTGTTTACTCCGGAGGAAAGAGAGGGACATGCATTTATGCAAAGAATCGGAAAAGCCGGTATACCGCCTGTTGCGGCGCTTCTTGAGCAGTGGGCGAATCATCCGTCTGACTTTGATTAATCAGCTTGACAAGGTTTATAAAATTCCTGTACAATGGCTTGTGCTCTTGATGCGGAGCAATCTTTTTTATTCGTTTGTTAGCGCCCTTTGTAACTTCCGTTGCATCGGGCATCCATCTTTCTAAGTTTTTTCGAGCAGACTCAAAAAAACAAGAAAGCTGGAGTTTCCAGAAGAAACGAGCAAAAAATTTTTATCCATGAGAATCTACCACATACATATTGCCCAAGCCGTACGATCGGATCGGTGTCATTGGTAGCTTCGTTTCACGGATAATTCTAGTCCCCGCACAAGGCGGGGTTTTTAGTGACTCGATGCTTTTTCGATTCACAGAGAAAAAGCATACGAGGAACTATCCTCCCAAAACGCTCTTTGCACCGTCTACGAATAGTAGGGAACAGGTGTAAAGGAAGTGAGTGGAGGATGATGGGAAAGCGAATAATTGCACATTTTTAACATAAGACGAATACGACCAATAGGACGTATACGACCTAAGGAAGAACCCGGGCCGTTAGCTTAGCTGGTAGAGCGCAGCATTTGCAATGCTGAGGTCGGGAGTTCGAATCTCCCACGGTCCACTGGAAACGGCCCCGTGCGGGTCAATGCCGAGGTAGGGAGTTCCCGTCCCGGGAATAGCCACTATAACAATAGTAGTTATTCTCGCGACAAGAGCGCGAACTGGCTCTTTAAAATAGATGGTAAATAGTGTCTCCATCATTATAGGAAAACATGGAGACACGGGTTTTTTGAAAATAATGAGTAGTTGCATCGTAAGGGGTAATCCTCTTATGAAGCACAATTCGTTGGGTAACTAATGCTGTTAGCATAAAGGACAAGGGGATATCCGTATCTGCCATATGGCGGATACGAACCTTTGTTCTCCGTAAGAATTAAAGCTGATAATGGATGCCTAGGGCGTGTTTGCCGAGGAAGGACGCATATGGTAGCGATATTCGTCGGGGAGGAGCCATACTCCATCGATCCGGCGGTTTCCGAATGGAGCAATCCACTCCGACGTTA
>Ga0172375_10008213_pt1 | contig 14094 bp, 12 predicted proteins | sample LakKiv1m_FD_114537 | JGI IMG/M metagenome (GOLD analysis project Ga0172375, IMG submission 114537) | Freshwater microbial communities from Kabuno Bay, South-Kivu, Congo - kab_092012_11.1m | ecosystem: Environmental > Aquatic > Freshwater > Lake | place: Democratic Republic of the Congo...
GGGAAATCCTCCTGTGTATGGTGCGTTGTGGTAAACCTATTATACACTAAGGATTTCTCTTTTTTATTTCTCACTGTGATTCATGCCCGTTTTGAAAGTCCACAAGATATTTTACACTCTCTTCTTTTTTTCGGGAAACGATAATGATATAATGACTTCTAGGTGATGCGCGATGCGCCAATATCTCGACTTCCTCCAACACATCCTCGATCACGGCGTCCGCAAGAACGACCGTACGAACACCGGGACGATCTCGACGTTCGGTTATCAGATGCGGTTCGATCTTTCGGCCGGCTTTCCGCTCGTGACGACGAAGAAGATCCACATGAAGTCGATCGTCCACGAGCTCCTGTGGTTCATCCGGGGCGACACCAACATCCGCTATCTCGTCACAAACGACGTCCGCATCTGGAACGACTGGCCCTACGCCGCGTTCCGGGCGTCGCCGGACTATCGGGGCGAGTCGATGGAGGAGTTCGTGGCGAAGATCCGCGACGACGCCGAGTTCGCCCGTCTGCACGGCGATCTCGGTCCCGTCTACGGCCGCCAGTGGCGCGCCTACCGAGGCGAGGCGGGCGTCGTCGACCAGCTCGCGGACGTCATCCGCGACATCCGGACGAATCCCGACAGCCGCCGTCTCGTCGTCTCGGCCTGGAATCCGGCCGAAGTCGCCGACATGGCGCTCCCGCCCTGCCACACCCTGTTCCAGTTCTACGTCGCGGACGGACGGCTCTCCTGCCAACTCTACCAGCGGAGCGCCGACGCGTTCCTCGGGGTCCCCTTCAACATCGCCTCCTACGCCCTCCTGACCCTGATGGTGGCGCACGTCTGCGGTCTCGCACCGGGCGAGTTCGTCCATACCTTCGGCGACTGCCACGTGTATGCGAACCATCTCGACCAGGTCGCCCTTCAGCTTACCCGCGAACCGCGGCCGCTGCCGCGGATCGTCTTCCGGCGGCGGGTCGACGACATCGCCGACTTCCGGTACGACGACGTCGAGGTCGTCGGCTACGACCCGCATCCGGCGATCAAGGGAAAGGTGGCGGTCTGATGATCAGCCTGATCCTCGCGATCGATCCGAACCGCGTCATCGGCAGAAACCGCGACCTGCCCTGGCATTACCCCCGCGATCTCCGCTATTTCAAGGCGGTCACCCTGCATCACAAGGTCCTGATGGGCCGCACCACCTTCGACTCGATCCTCGCCCGCAACGGCAGGCCGCTTCCCGACCGGGAGAACCTGGTCGTCACGCACAGCAAGATCGACCGTCCCGACGTGACGGTCGTCTCCGATCTCGCGGCGTTCCTGGCGGAACCGCGCGAAGAAGAAGTGTTCGTGATCGGCGGAAAGACGATTTTCGAGCAGGCTTGGCCCCATACCGACCGGCTCTACGTCACGCATGTCAGAAAAGCCCACGAAGGCGACATCCGCCTCGACGGGTTCAACCTCGACGGATTCGCGCTCTGCTCCTCGAAAGAGGACGCCGAGCTCGTCTTCGCGGTCTACGAAAGGATCCGCTAGCCATGCTCATCCTCCTCATCCACCTTTTCCTCGCGGCCGTGCCGACCGTCCTGTACGGCCTTTACGGCACGCCGCCGGCCGGGTTTCCCGGCGTTCTGGCGTTCGCGGGCGTCTTTCTCGCCGGACTCGTCGCGGGGTTCCTCCTCCTGGTTCTTTTCCTGATCGTCGTGATGATCGGATTCAAGCGCGCCGATCCCCGCGGGATGTTCAAACACAACCTCCTTTACCATTATTCGCGTTATTATTATCTCATCCTCCAGCGTGTCAGGCTGGTTGCGACCGGACTCGAGAACGTCCCGAAGGACAACAACTTCGTGATGTATTCGAACCACATCGAAGCCCATGATCCGATGTACATCAAGATGCTCTACCGGCATGCACCGATGGCGTTTCTTTCGAAGGAGGTCCTGTTCAAGCAATTCCTCGTCGGCTCCTTCCTCGTCTCGATGGGATGCATTCCGATTTCTCCCGGTGCAGACCGCAGCGCGCTGAACTCGATCCTCGAGGCGATCAAGCGCCTGAAAGGCGGACAGCCGTTCGGCATCTTCCCCGAAGGCCGGCGCACCTATTCCCACGACATCATCACATTCAGGCCCGGTGCGTTCAAAGTCGCCGTCAAGGCCGGCGCCGACATCTCTCCGGTGTGCGTCTACGGCATGCATGAAATCCACCGCAAGGGCCGCATCCTGCCGTGCACCGTCCGCGTCCACGTATTCCCGCTCATCAAGGCGGCGGACTGCGAAGGACTCGACACGGTCGCCATCGCGCAACGCGTCGAAGCCCTCGTCCGGGACCAGCTGTCGGAATTCAAGCGTCTCCATCCGACTTCGCTCGAAAAAGCGTGAGAATCCGCCTTCCGGTTCGTCCGAAAGGCGGATTTTCAATGGTCAAAAGAAGACGGAAATGGTACAATGGAAGTGATGCCGATATCGATCCGCAAGGAGGTCCGACATGCCGAAAATCGTCTGTCTCGACATCGACGGGACGCTCCTCAACGAATTCGGGAAGATCAGCGAGGCGAACCGGAGCGCGATCGCGAAGTTGAAGGCCGGACACCATTACGTCGCGATCGCTTCCGGACGCACCTACGCGGAAATCGTGAAGATCGTCGCTCCCCTCGAACTGATGGAATACGACCGCGCCTTCTTCATCGCCTACAACGGCGTCCTGACGGTCCGGCTCTTCCCGTTCGCGGTGATCATGAAGAAAACGCTGCACCGCGACGACGTCAAGCTGATCGCGCGTGAACTCGTCCCGCGGGGCTTCAAGATGCATGTCTATGCCGAGAACCGGCTCTATCTCTCCCACGACATCACCGCCCATCTCGAACCCGCGCCCGAGGAGAAGAAACCGACCGTGCGGATCCGGATGGACGATTACGACCGCGATGACGACGTCTACAAGGTTCTCGTCCTCGACGAGCCGGACCTGCTTCAGACTCTGCGGGACAGCCTCGGCAGGGAGACGATGTCGCGCTTTGCCGTCTTCAAGTCCTGGGATCGGCTGCTCGAGTTCGTCCACATCGACGGCTCCAAAGGCGCCGCGCTCGAACACCTGTACCGCATGCTCGGCATCGACCGCGCCGACGTCCTCGCGATCGGGGATGAAGAAAACGACATCGCCATGATCCGCGCGGCGGGCATCGGCATCGCGATGGAAAACGCCAAACCGGCCGTCAAGGCAGCCGCCGCGGAGATCACCTTGTCCAATCGGTTCGACGGCGTCGCCGCCGCACTCGAGAAACACATATTCGCTAAGGAGCGTGAATCTGATGGCATTTGAACTTGACCTGATCCGCTGGCTGCAAAGTTTTCAAAACGGCTTCCTCGACGCCCTCTTCCAGTTCTTCACCGCCTTCGGGGAGGAATTCGTGATCATCGGGGTGCTCGGATACCTGTACTGGTGCCACGACAAGAAGATCGGCGAATACGTCGGCGTGACCGTGTTCGTCTCGCAGTTTCTCAACAGCATGGTGAAGACGGTCGTCCAGCGGCCGCGCCCCTTCGTCGCCGATCCCGTCGGGATCGAGAACATCCGTCCGAAGACGGCGACCGGGTACGCGTTCCCGTCCGGTCACACGCAGGGCGCCGCAACGGTGTTCGGCAGTCTCGCCGTGTGGTTCAGGAAGCGGTGGCTGCCGATCGCGGCGGGTGTCGTCATCTTCGTCGTCGCGCTCAGCCGGATGTATCTCGGCGCCCATTACCTGACCGACGTCCTCGTCGGCGGCGCGCTCGGCGTCGCGATCGCGATCGGATTCGGGCGGATGTTCTCCAGGCATCCCGAGAAGACGCGTGCGATGTACGGTTGGATCGCCGCCGGCAGTGCTTTTCTGACCGTCGTTCTCCTCGTCTGGCGCTTCTTCACCACCGAAGCGGAGGGCGAACTGACCGACGCCGCGAACTTTTATGACAAGATGGAAGGATCGCTCAAGATGGTCGGGTCGATGATTGGTTTCGTCCTGGGTATCTGGTTCGAATCGAAGAAGGTGTCCTTCGCGAATCACCGTATCATCTGGAAAAATCTGATCCGGTTCGCGGGCGGCGTCGCGGTCGTGATGGGCGTCCGTTACGGACTCGGCTTCCTCTTCGATCTGATCGTCAAGGGCGAAGCGCTCCCCGAAGGCCAGAAGGCGCTCGCGGTGCTGGCGGTCCTGTTCGACGGCATCCGCTATGCGGCGATGACGTTCGTCGCCATCGGCGTCTACCCGCTATTGTTCCGCAAGTGGAACTACTGAGGAGGCACGGATCATGCGCGCATACAACGAAACGCTTTACGACAAGGACATGATCATTCGCTACAACCGTTTTTATCTCGCCGATTTCTTCAAGAAAAACTTTTCCATCATCGCCGTCGGCGCCATCGTCGCCGCGGTCTACTCGCTCGCGGTCGAGCAATGGGAGACGACGCTCCTGATCCTCGGCATGATCGTGATCTACGCGGTCCTGACCGTCGTCATCCAGAAGACGACGCAGAACCGCGCGCTCAAGCGCAGTCCGATCGTGCAGCATCCGATCATCCGTTCCTATCTGTTCGATGACGACGGAATCACCATCGAAGGTCGGTTCGTCCATCCGGGAAGTCCGGTCCAGGGCGATACCGGGCCGAAGAAGCGGACGCTCACGTATCAGCAAGTCGTCCGCATCGTTTCCCGTCCGCAATTCATGATGATCTACGACATCGAACGGAGAACATATCTCGTCGACACGAACGGTTTCGAAGCGCCAGAGCAACTCGCGGAACTGAGGACGTTCCTCACCGTGAAATTCGGCAAACGATTCAAATGAACGAACACGAGGCACCGCCGAGGCGATGCCTTTTTCATCGATAACCGATCCGTCACGGTCAGATCTCGCGAAAAACGGCGGAATCCGGAAAAGAACTTGACATTTTCGGCGAACCAGATTAGAATTAAACCAGATGGTATAGACCAGATGGTATAATCGAGGTGGTTCATCGTGAAAATCGAGATCCGGGACAAAATCTACTACCTCAGGAACAATCCCGCATTGCTTTCCGAAACGCTCGACGAGTTCTCGACCAAAGGATTCTCAGCCGCTTCACTCAATGAAATCCTGAAACGATCGGGCTTCAACAAAGGCAGTTTCTACTATCGTTTTTCGGAAAAACGCGATCTTTACGTCGCCCTGATGGGGGACCTGTATCAACGGCACAGCGATCTGCTTGGATCGGAACGGGTCACCGTCATCGAGCCTTCCGGATTCCGCGTCGCGATCAACGTCATGATCGGATCGCTCTTCCGGCTTCATGACGTCGACCCCCGCTACGTCGCGCTTTATGCGCGATCCGTCCTGGAGCCGGACGACGTTCGTCAAGCCGTCATCGATGTCCACGGCGCTTCGCCGATCGACCGCTTTCTCGAAGAATCGGGGAAAACCCTATGCGAGACGGCGGCGGTTCCGCAGGAGGCCGTCGACCTCTTTGTCCGCATCGCCGCGACCGTCCTGAAAAACATCGCGGCAATCGCGAGGCGGGAAGACACGTGGATCGACGCGGACGCCATCGCCACGGCGCTCGCATCCTTCGTTTCGCCTCAGCCCCCGGAACGCGAGGGAAAACCGATGCGTTTCCGTGACATCGACAAAATCGATGATCGCATTTCCGCCGTCGCGTCGGAAACCGGTCTTTCACTGTCACAACGCGAAATCGTCGCCGTCGTCGGACCGCGGCGAGCGGGGAAGACGTTTCTGCTGAACCTGATCGGCGAGTCCGCCGCGACCTCCGCGGGAACCGTCGGCTTCTTTTCCGGAGACCTGACCAAGCTCGGTAAGGATGGATCGACGTTGTCGCCGACGTCGCTCCGGCTGAACCGGACGCCGCGCTCGAATCTCGCGCGGAGCGGATTCGGGAAGGGGTCGGCCGAAGCGGCGGATACGCTGCATGCTTTCGGCCTCGCGGAAGTCGCCGACATCCGCCTCGACCGTCTTCCGGATTCCGCGAAGATCCTAACGGATTTCGCAGCCGGTTCCCGGTCGTCGGCACGCCTCATCCTCATCGAGGACGCGATGCGGTCGCTCCCGCAGTCGGACAAGGAACGAATTTACCGATTGTTATTGAAATGGAAAGATAATGGAAATACAATAGTATTATCAACGACGTGCATGGATGAAGCGCTGAGCGTCGCGGATCGCGTGCTGTTCCTCTCCGGAGGGACGAACGCACAACCGATGCCGGTCGCGGACCTCAAGCGAAAGTACGGCGCGAAAGCGGTCGTCGTCGATTATGTCGACGGTGGCGTTCAACGCCGTGCGGTGTTCCAGGCGGCGGCGCTCGCGGATTCCGCATTCCGGGCGATCGCGGAAGGCAAGACGATCAGCAACATCGCGACCGGCGTCATTTCGGGCGACGACATCTACAGATTGGAAACGGGGGCGTCACTGCAATGAAGAATTTCTTCCATCTCGTCTGGAGCGACCTGAAACGACTCTGGAGCTATCGCATCATCCTGTTCATCATGGTGCTCACGTTCCTGTTTTCGCTCGCGATCATGCTGTTCCCGATGATCGATCCGTCGAACTTCATCTACATCAGCATCTTCATCCTCCCCGTCATCGTCTTTTCGATCTCGCTGTTCATCGACCGCGAGGAAGGAACGCTCATGCCGTTCGTCTTCTCGCCGATGAAATCGGGATATCTGGTCTATTCGAAGGTGATCTCGGCCCTCGCCGTGCAGACCATCCCGATCGTGTTCTTCATGGTCGCGATGGGGATCGCCGGCCTCCGCTTCAACTTCCTGCTCCTGTTCCTCGCCTACATCCTCGGGGCGCTCCTGCACATCCTCATCGGCCTTTCGCTCTCCATCATCAGCAAGACGAGCGCGGTTCTGTCGGTCAGCTACGTCGCCTACATCATCGTGTTTTCCCTCACCGCGATCCTTTATTCGAACGGAATCATCCCGCTGCGCTTCCAATATTATCTGACGATCTCGCCGGCGTTCCTCTCCGGCGTCCTGATCGACAACATCGTCGCCGGTTCGGCCTATTCCGAGACCTGGCTGATCGTCCTCGCGGTCGGACTCCAGCTCGCCTACGCGGCGCTGCTCACAATCTTCATCATCGTCCCTTACTTCAAACAGTACATCGTGATCACCGAAACGACGGAAAACCGGCCCTGACGGTCTTTGAACGTAGGTTTCAAGATATCGAGATGATGCCCGATGCGGTATCATCTTTTATGGAAGGGTGCATTCTGATGCAGAAGCGTTACTTTCTCGGCTTCGACGGCGGCGGGACGAAAACCCACGCCTGCCTGATCGACGAAGACGACGTTGTCGTCGGCGAAGCCTTCGGTCCCGCCTCCTCGATCGATACGGTTTCGCTCGAAACCTCGCTCGACAGCCTCGTCCGGACGTTCTCAGGACTGCCCGTGAAGCCGGCGCTTGCGGGGATTTTCGTCGGCCTCGGCGGCATCGCCGGCGCCAAGGACGTCGCGATGTACGTCGATGCCGTCCGGCGTCTCCCGTTCTGTTCCGCGGAAACGGCCGTCGGCGCCGAAAACGATGTCCTGAACGCGCTCGCAAGCGGGACCGGCACGCTCGAGGGGATGGCGCTCATCATCGGCACGGGCTCCGTCTGCTTCGGGATGAGGGAAGGACGCTCCTGGCGCACCGGTGGCTACCACTTCAAGGAAGGTGACGCCGGCAGCGGATTCGACCTCGGGTTCATGGCGCTCAAGCATTACGCCCGCATCCTCGACCACCGGCACCCCGCTTCCGAGTTCGGCGATGCCATCGGGAAATTTCTCGACATCGTTGATTTTCCGACGCTCGTCCGCTACTTCGACAGACTCAACCGCACCGACGTCGCCAGACTCGCGCCGATCGTGACCGCATTCGCCACCGTCGACCAGTACGCCTACAAGATCATCGCGGACGCCGCCGACGAAATCCGCCTGCTCGTCGAAACGGTCTACCGCGAACTCGGGTTCAGCGACTGCGATCTGACGATCGTCGGCGGACTCGGCAACGCCGACACGAGCTATCGCGATCTCTTTCTCCAGAACATCCGCAAGATATCCGCTTCGATCCGCATCGTCAAGCCGATCCACAATCCGGCCCGTGCGGCCGCCGCAATCGCCAAGAGTCTCGTCCAACATCGATGATCCGGGGTGACTCCACCATGATCCGATTCGACGCCGAAACGAAAACCTTCCATCTGATGACCGCCGGCACCTCGTACGTGTGCCGCGTTTTGCCGTCCGGCCATCTCGGCCACGTCTACTACGGCGCGCTCCTCGCCGATCCGGTGGACGCCGCCTCGCTCGAGATCACCCACAAGATCGAGGTCGGCTCGCAGGTCATCTATGACGAAGCGGACCGTTCGTTCAACCTCAATCTCGCTCGTCTGGAGATATCCTCCTTCGGGAAGGGCGATTTCCGCGATCCGATGGTCCATTTCCGTCTGCCGGACGGTTCGCGGATCACCGATTTCAAATACGAACGCCACGAGATCCTGCCCGAAAAGCCTTCGTTCCCGGCGATGCCGGCGACCTTCGCGACGGCATGCGAACCCGCCGAGACGCTCAAGATCGTCGTCGCCGATCCCATCGCGGGACTGGCCGTCGACCTCTATTACAGCGTGCTCGCTCAGGCGGACGCGATCGTCCGCCGCGCCGTCGTCCGCAATCTCGGCACGGGACGCGTGATGATCGAGAAATGCCTCAGTTTCTGTCTTGACTTCCCCGCCGGCGACTACGAGTTCGTCACCCTCGACGGGGCCTGGATCCGCGAACGGCACGTCCACGACCGCACCCTGCGTCCCGGCATCGTCAAGATCGACTCGAAACGCGGCATCTCCTCCGCCGACCACAACCCCTTCGTCGCCGTCAAGCGGCCGTACACCGTCGAAGACGCGGGCGACTGCTATGGCTTCGCGCTCGTCTACAGCGGGAACTTCGAAGCGACCGCGGAGATCAATCCGCACGGTCTGCTCCGGATCATGATGGGCATCAACGGGTTCGACTTTTACTGGAATCTCGAAGCGGGCGCCGACTTCGTCACGCCCGAAGCCGTCCTCACCTTTTCCGCGACGGGCATGACGAAACTGTCGCAGAACCTTCACCGGGTCGTGAACCGGCATCTCGTTCCTCCGGCGTGGCAGGAGGTGGAGCGTCCCGTCCTCGCCAACAACTGGGAAGCCACCTACTTCGACTTCACGGAAAAGAAGATCCTCCGCCTCGCCCGCCTCGCCAAAAAGGCGGGCGTCGAACTCTTCGTCCTCGACGACGGCTGGTTCGGAAAGCGCAACGACGACACGTCGGGGCTGGGCGACTGGTTCGCCAATCCGAAGAAGCTGCCGTCCGGCGTCGCCGGACTGGCGCGGCGGATCAACCGCATGGGGCTTTCCTTCGGCATCTGGGTCGAACCGGAAATGGTGAATCCCGACAGCAATCTCTACCGCGCTCATCCCGACTGGGCGATCGCCCATCCCGGACGGGCGCCTTCGCTCGGACGGCATCAGCTCGTCCTCGACCTGACCCGTCCCGCGGTGCGCGCGTACCTGTTCGACCGCCTTTCGGACCTGTTCGACAACGCGCCCATCGACTACTGCAAGTGGGACATGAACCGCAGCCTCTCCGATGTCTTCTCGGGCGCTCTCGATGCGGACCATCAGGGCGAATTCCATCATCGCTATGTCCTCGGGCTGTACGACCTCGTCTCCCGCATCACCGCGAAATATCCGCGGATCCTCTTCGAATCCTGCGCCTCCGGCGGCAGCCGCTTCGATCTCGGCATGCTCCGGTACATGCCGCAGACGTGGACGTCCGACGACACCGACGGGATCGAGCGCCTGTCCATCCAGTACGGCACGAGCCTGGTTTTTCCGCCGTCGACGATGGGAGCCCACGTTTCCGCCGTGCCGAACGCGCAGACGATCCGCCAGACCCCCCTCGAGACCCGTTTCAACACGGCGATTTTCGGTCTTCTCGGATATGAACTCGACTTCACGAAACTGACGCGGTTCGACCGCGAGGTCATCCGGCGGCAGATCGCTTTTTACAAGGAACACCGCCGGCTCCTCCAGTTCGGCCGCTTCTATCGGCTGACCAGTCCCTTCGATGACGGCCGGTGCCTCTGGATGTCGGTCTCGGAGGATGGCCGCGAAGCCATCGCCGGGATCTACCAGGCGATGGCGAAACCCAACGGCGTCGCCGAAAAGATCCCCGTCGCCGGCATCGACCCCGCCGGCGTCTACAGCGTCCGCAATCGCCGCCAGTACCACAGCCTCCGCACCTTCGGCGATCTTGCGAGGCATGCAATGCCGATCCGCATCGCGGCCAAGGGGATCCTCTTCCATCTCCTCGCGAACCACTATCTGATGGAAGCGGAGACAGACGACTTGATCGTCTCCGGCGATGTTCTCGCCCGTTTCGGATTCGTCCCGAAGCAGCGTTTCATCGGTTCGGGCTACAACGCCGACATCCGCCTCATGGGCGATTTCGGATCCCGCGTCTACCACATCAAGGCACTAGAAAGGATCGCTGACCACGCATGAGAAAGACCATTCCGCTGAATTTCGACTGGCTCTACAAACCTTCTTTCGAGGAAGGATCCGCCGCCGCGGACGCGGTCCTCGCGGACTTCGCGACCGTCTCGCTTCCCCACACCAACCGGGAACTTCCGTACAACAACTTCGACGAACGAGACTACCAGTTCGTCTCCTCGTACGTCAAAGAGTTCGCCCGTCCCGAAACGGACGCCGGCGACCGCGTCATCCTCCGTTTCGGCGCGGTCATGACCGTCGCCGAGGTGTGGCTGAACGGCACGCTCGTCGGCACCCACGAGGGCGGCTTCACGCCGTTTGACTACGATATCACCGGCCTGCTTCGGGAAACCGGGACGAACCGGCTCTTCGTCAAGGTCGATTCGCGCGAAATCAAGGACGTTCCGCCTTTCGGGAACGTCGTCGACTATCTCTGCTACGGCGGCATCTACCGCGAGGTCGAACTCCAGGTCCGCCCCGCCCTGCACGTGAAGCACCTGCTCGTCAAGACGCTCGAGGCGCCTTCGCTCCGCGACGACGAGATGCTTCTCGACGCCACCCTCGTGCTGTCCGGGGACGTGCCCGAAGGCCTCGTCGCCGAAGCGCGGATCCTCCGCGACGGGACTCCGGCGATGTCGGCGGTGCCGACGTTCGAGTCGCGGAAGAACGTGCTCGAATTCCGCAACCTCGTCTCCGAAATCGACCGCTGGACCCTCGAGCGTCCGACCCTGTACGAACTCGAGGTGACGCTGAAAAAAGACGGCGTCGTGCTCGACCGCGCACGCGTCCGCTTCGGCTTCCGCACCGCCGAGTTCACCCCCGAGGGATTCGTCCTCAACAACAAGAAGATCAAGCTCTACGGACTGAACCGCCACCAGAGCTATCCCTACGTGGGCTATGCGATGCCCGCCCGGATCCAGCGCAAGGACGCCGACATCCTCAAGGACGAACTCGGCTGCAACCTCGTCCGCACCTCGCACTACATGCAGAGCGACCATTTCATCGACCGTTGCGACGAACTCGGCCTCCTCGTTTTCGAGGAAATCCCCGGCTGGCAGTACATCGGCGGCGACCGCTTCAAGGAGCTGTCGCTCGACAACCTGCGGGCGATGATCCTCACCCACTTCAACCACCCGTCGATCGTGCTCTGGGGCGTGCGCATCAACGAATCCCCCGACGACCACGATTTCTACGAGAAGACCAACAGGCTCGCCCGTGAGCTCGACGACACCCGCCAGACGGGCGGCGTCCGCAACTTCAAGGGAAGCGAGTTGCTCGAAGACGTCTACACCTACAACGACTTCTCGCACACCGGCATGAACGACGGCCTGATCCGCCCGCGGCGGGCGACGAAACGGATCGCGCCATACCTCGTCACCGAGAACAACGGCCACATCTTCCCGACGAAGAAGTTCGACCACGAAGCGAAACGGACCGAACACGCGCTCCGGCACCTGAAAGTTCTCGATTCCAACTTCCGGCACGACGACGCCTGCGGCGCGATCGGCTGGTGCATGAACGACTACAACACCCACGTCGAGTTCGGCTCCGGCGACCGCATCTGTTACCACGGCGTGATGGACATGTTCCGGATCCCGAAGTACGCCGCCGCGGCGTACGCGTCCCAGCAGGAGAAGAAGCCCGTGCTCGTGGTCGCCTCGGCGATGACGATGGGGGACCATGCCCTCTCGCGGATTCCGCCGACGGTCGTCTTCACGAACTGCGACTACGTCAAGGTCTACCGCAACGACCGCTACATCGAGACGTTCTATTCCGCCTGGGGCGACTATCCCGCCGTCCCGCACGCCCCCGTGATCATCGACGACTACTACGGCGACCAGATCGAGAAGAACGAGCCGTACCGCCGGGGAAAGGCGCGTCTCGTCAAGAAGGTGCTCGTCTCCTACGGACGCCACGGCGACCGCATGCCGCTGTTCGACAAGCTCGCCGCGTTCCTGCTCCTCACGTTCGGACGATTCACCCTCGCCGATGCCGAGCGCCTCTACGGCACGTACATCGGCGACTGGGGTAAGGAAGGCGCCAAGTACGTCTACGAAGGCTACCTGGACGACAAACCGGTCGCAACCGTCGAGAAGGGCGCCCATCGCACGATGCGGATCGTGGCGGTCGCGGACGACATCGACCTCGTCCACGGCGACACCTATGACGCGACCCGCATCGTCGTCCGCATGGTCGACGAGCGCGGCAACGACCTCGTCTACGCGAATGACGCGTTCACGGTCGAGACGACCCCGGGCCTCGCCGTCATCGGCCCCGTCGAACAGGCGCTGATCGGCGGTTCGATCGGCGTCTACGTGAAGACGACGGGCGTGGCCGGCGACCAGACCGTGACGATCCGCCCCGCCGGGAGACCGGCCGTCGAAGTCCGCATCCGAACGGCATGACGAAAAACAAAAGGGTTCCATAGGAACCCTTTTTTCATGTCTTGAAGACGCGTCATGCGAGGCCGTTGTTCACCAGGAAGACATTGACGATGTAGACGGGGATCGCGAACGACTCCTCGTCGGAGTCCTCCGTTCCCCAGGCATTGATGCCGAGGAGGTTCCCATCGATGTCGACGAGCGCGCCACCCGACGAGCCTTCCTGGATCGTGGCGCTGTGGAAGAGGACCTTGAAGCCGGTGTTGGCGATCGACTCGAGACTCCTGAACTCGCCGAAAGTGACGTTGTTTTCGACGAAGAGGGGATTTCCGACGGCAAGCACGAGCTCGCCGGGGGTAAAGCGGGTGAAAAGGCGCGTCCTCAGGTCGATCAGCTCGACGTCGTCACGGGTGCCCCTGGCGAAGCGAAGGACCGCGAGATCGAGATCTTCGTCCTGGCAGACGAGTTCGGCCGCCACGGCCGTTTCGTCGCCGAACGCGAGAACCTCGTATTCGGCGGAGTAGCCGAGGTCGTCGATCACGTGGTGGTTGGTGAGGAAGTAGTAATACCCGTCCTGCTCGAGAAAGACGATCCCCGACCCGGACGCACTGGCCTCGACGAAGGTTTGGGTGATGCCCGGGAAAAGCTGACCGACGCGATAGACGGTCGTATGGATGCGGACGTTGGCATGGCGGATGTGGTCGCGCGTCGCGATGAGCACGGCATTGTATTCGTCGATGTTGTCGAGCTGGTAGTTGGGCGAACTGTAGTAGGGGTAGGCATAATAGTCGGATTCGACGAAGGTGATCGTCCCGTTCACGGTGACCGGGAGCGTGGTCGCGGTCGACGTCTGCGACAGCGGCCAGTAGAACACGAAGCCGTCGCAGCCGGCGAGGAAGAGGGTCGCGGCGGCGACGACGAGCACCAGCAGTTTCCTCATGACGGCTCCTTTCCGCGTGGTCGCGGCAAATGCCGCGAAGGGGACGCGTCCGATGATGAGTTCGGGCCGAAAACGTGAAGAAAGCCCGGGATGATGTTGATATATTTCCGTAATGTCTATATAATAAAATATTATGACTGTAAAGAAAGCCCAACTTTTGCGTATTAGAATTTGGTATAATCGAGATGGTGATTTGACATGGCAAGGGAACTATCTCTGATTCGTTTTATGGAGGAATTCAGTACGGAAGAAA
>Ga0172375_10008214_pt1 | contig 14094 bp, 13 predicted proteins | sample LakKiv1m_FD_114537 | JGI IMG/M metagenome (GOLD analysis project Ga0172375, IMG submission 114537) | Freshwater microbial communities from Kabuno Bay, South-Kivu, Congo - kab_092012_11.1m | ecosystem: Environmental > Aquatic > Freshwater > Lake | place: Democratic Republic of the Congo...
GTAAAATTTTATGCCGGAATCTCCGGATGACACGATTTCAAAAGAAAAGTGTTCCTGCAGTGCCACCTCGGACTTTAACAGACCGTGCAAGGACGAAAACATATTCTCCATTATTAAAGCTGAGTAATGTGGGTCTGTGGGAGCTTCGTCTGTTTTGCTGATTTGAACTTCCAACACTTCAAACTCCTGCATTTCAACAGAAGTAAATTCGCCTGCACCGGCACTATTTAACTTGCGGATGATATAGGTGATTAAGCCGATAAATACGAGTATGAGCCCTAAAATTGTATAATTTGTCATTAAAAATATTTTTCCCCCGCCCTAATTTGGGACGGGGGTAGAAAGGAGAGAGTACGAGGTTATTCTAGTACAACCTTTCTGCCGTGTCAAATCCCAGCACAACAACAATATCTGCCCTATCCACTTCCGAAAGGCCCAAATCCGCGGCTTCTTCCTTGCTGGAAACACTTTTTATATCAAAAATGCCCGAGATTAGTGCCACGGAATTGAGTTTTAGGTCTGCCGCTATCAGTAAACTTGTATCGTAAACTTTGTCAACGCTTGTTATACCCACTATGCGCGCACCGTGGTTTTCCAAAACTTCGGCGGCAAACGTGGCAAAACCTTCTATACCCGTAGCATTTATCACAGCGATGCTTGGTTTCTCAATATTTAGTATTGACTCAAAATTTAGATCGGTGTAATCCACATCAATATCGGAGGGCGAGCCAACATATTCAAGCGTTTTTCTATCGTCGGGAAGTAAGTCGGCCAGTTGTGACAAAATGTAAAGGTCTTTTAACGAATAGCCGGTGCGTATGTTTTGGTTAATACCTGCCAAAGTGGCGGGATTGTAGAACTGATATGAGTCACCTCCGATTATTAGTTTATCAGCATTTATCTCAAAATCCTTATTGACTAGGACATAGCTGGAAACACTGTATCTGAATAGTTTTAAAATTGCTGAAGACAGTGTCTGAACATAATCCTTGTTATCTAAACTTGATAGCAACGGTATGTTTGATAGCGACTCTTCTCCAAATCTTCCCGGGAGATCTAATTTAAGTTCGGGGTTAATATTGTGGATTATCAATTTATTGGCGTTTTTGTCAGCTATTACAAAGTAAATCCTTGAAATAAGTGGCTTAACAGCACTTATGTCATCGACTGTTAGGTAAACAAAGGAAGTATTTGAGTTTAATTTGGCTGCAAAGGTAGACTCCTCTATTGCCCAGGCATAGTTCTCTTCAAAGTATTTAAATAAAACGTAGCCACCAAAAATAAGGGCGGTTAATAGAGCGATAGTTATGACAGCAAACAGTTTGGATAGTTTCTTGTAAGATTTGCGTGTAGTTGGCTTCTTTCTTCTACGATAACGCGACAATATTCTTACTTTTCGTGAGGCAGGTTTCATATCTACCTATATCATAATACAAATGGACACTGTATGAAAAGGGGTATTTAGCTGATTTGTTGAAATTCTACCGGAAGCGGTGCCTCAAACTCTACACTTTTTCCGGTATTGGGATGCACAAAAACTATTTTGTGTGCGTGAAGCATCAGTCTGCCAAATCTTACTTCATCTTCGGCTAAGTATGCTTTGGTGCTATATATTTTATCCCCGGCAACGCAGTGGTTAATAGCTGCCATGTGCACACGTATTTGATGTGTACGACCTGTCTTTGGCAAAACTTTAACAAGTGTGTAAGCTGAGTTTTCGATTTCAAGAGGCTTAAGTTTCTCAACATATGTAACGCAATCACGTCCCGTATTAACAACTGCAAATTTAAACGGATCTTTTGGATTTCTTTTTATCGGAGCATCAATTTCAAGATTCCCCTCTTCAATCGTGCCGCGAACAAGAGCAGTATATTCTTTCTTTACCTTTCGCTCCTTGAACTGGGTTAGGATGTTAGAGAATGTTTCAAAATTTTTTGCAATAAGTAAAACTCCGGATGTATCTTTATCCAATCTATGGGCAATACCGGACCTGGACCGAAACTCTTCGTCGACTTCGTCAGTGTCGTAACCGGGTTCTTCCTCAACTACATCCTGAAGCGTTACTACGCCCATTGAAGTATTTGACCTGTTAACAATAAGACCCGCCGGCTTATTTATGACTATAAGAAAGTCGTCCTCAAATAGTTTGTCTAATTGTTCATTTATTTCCATGTCTCTTTTCCCCAACGTAAAGCAGGTACAGCAGATAGATTATACCCGCAGAGACAAGTAGGTCGTACACGTTGAATTTAAACAGACCCATAAAATCAATATAATCCCGAACACACCCCGTTTGCCACCACTGAAGAAGGTTTAGGCTACCACCAACTACAATAAGCAATAACCCAATAAACTTACGCCTGTCACCGGGAAGTGCCCAAAGGGACACTATTATAACTATCAGCAGGAAGCTCAAGCCTACTAGCACGTACTGTCGGGTGTTAATAAAAGAGTGTAATAGCGGAAAGCAGTTATACATCTCGACCATCGGCTTTTTAGCTTTCCAACTTCTCAGAACATTCGTAGCACAAAGTTGTATCAGGTAAAGCTTTTAAGCGGGCAACGTCTATTGCTTTGCTACACTTGCTACACACACCGTACTTACCGTCTTTTATGGCTTTCAGTGCAGCGTCAACATCCTTTTGAGAGTTTGTAATATCACCAAGTAACATATCAACTTCTTCTTTTTTGGCATCTTCCATTACCGCCTCTTCCACCTGTTCCGGGCTGTCAACATCTCTGCCCTCTCTTTTGTAGGGATCTTCCTGAATCAGGAGATCTTGCTCTGTTTTAAGATCTTTTTTCTTTGCCAGAAGAGCCTTCTTAATCGTATTTAATATGTCATCAGCAATATTTCTAAGCACCATGCCTTTTTTCAGAACAAAATACAAATTAACCAAGCTAATTGTAGCTAAAATAAAAGCGGAAGTAAAACGGCGGCTGTCATCTTCGAATGCGTAAGCACATAAAACACCCAGCAACGCAAGAAACACCGAGAAAGTGCCTCCGGAAAAAAACCTACGTACACGAATCTTTGGTGCTACTACAAGATAAACGATGGATACGACAAATGTGTAGACCAAGTATACATACCCCCAAGTTAAATAAATTCCTGCTGAAACAAAAACTGCCAGTCCTGCGTAAGAAATAGAGTAAATATCTAATATTCGATAAACGGACCACTTTAATTTGCGAGACCCGTAAAGTGCCGGCACCAGGCTTAGCACAAAGCTAGACACAAATATTAGCGGCGTGGAAAATAAACCGGTGACATAGCTATTTGGGTAGAAGATACGCAAGTAGTTGTACTGGTAAGTAAAAAGCCACAGGGAGCCAAAACCAAGAACGAGGGAGAGAAAGGCCATGTCAAATATACGCATGTCGTCAAACCCGTCTTTTTTTGACTCATACCATAAAAGAAAAAGCCAAAAAACAAGCCCCAAAACCAGAAAAAGCAGGTTTGTATCTACGGTAAAACTACCAAAAAGAAGTTCTCTTGGTATAGACAATATGTTCATGATGTAATTCTACGATAAGTGGGCAAATTTACGAACTTTTTAGCTTTAAGCCCTTCATTAGGCCTTTGAAGAATAAGAACCGTCGCGCGTATCAACCTTTATTTTGTCACCTATTTTTACAAAAGTGGGCACCTTTACAATCGCACCGCAGTTAAGCGTAGCGTCTTTTAAAACGTTGGAAACTGTATTTCCTTTGAAACCAGGTTCGGTATAAGTGACTTCAAATGTCATAGTTATAGGTAGATCAACGGAGATTGGTTTATCCTCAAAATACATAACAACAACATTTTCACCTTCCATCAAGAACTTAGCCGATTCACCTATTAAGTCATTTGTTATATATACCTGTTCAAACGTTTCAGGATCCATAAAAACGTGGTTACTACCTTCCCTGTAAAGGTATTGGGCGTTTTTTCTGTATACATCGGCGGGTTCCATCTTGGCTGAAGCGATGTAGCCTTTGTCCAGCACTTGACCTGTTTGCAGATTTTTTACTTTTAACTTTACGTTTGCGCTCCCACGGCTCACTTTGATGTGTTCATACTTTACAACAATAAAGGGCTGCCCGTTTTCCTTAAACACCGCGCCTGTTTTTAGATCTGTAACTATCATAGAACTGGATTATAGCACTGTGAGTGAAAAAAAACTTCTCGAGGATTGCCCAGGAGAAGTTTGTGTGGCGCGGGTTACAGCTTATTTGCTAGTGCGATTACTACGCAAAGTAAGAAGCAAATAGCCGATTGTGACCCAACCCACAATTATGAGTGCTGCAATTATTAGTGGCACCCACTCTGACAAAAATGTTAGTAAACCCGCAACGGAGGCCAGAACAATTGCCCAAACTACCCGCTCTGCCCGACCTTGGCAATCAAGTACGTTCTGTGGTGTACTTTCCATGTCTCGTTGTCCTTTCTAGGCAATATAGTATCAGGGGATTATGGGTTATACAAGAAATTAAAGTTTGTGAAAATACTCTACTTACAGTTGATATAACTAAAATTTTTTTTGGTGCCGTGGGTGGGAGTTGGTCACGCGTTCGTATCTGCTGATACGCCGCGCTACCCCGCCTCGCCGCCAGTCGCGGCTGCGGCATTCAACTCCCATTTATCTAAACTCTCATTTGTGAAAATACTCTACTTAAAAAAATAGAATTAAGTATATTTTGGTGCCGTGGGTGGGAGTTGAACCCACACGGGATTAGATCCCAGTGGTTTTTGAGACCACCGCGTATGCCATTCCGCCACCACGGCCTGATTTAGCAAGATGATTTTACCAGATAGGTTTGAAGTATTACACAATCGGTCATGCGCGACTAACTGCTTGTAGAGTCGACCTCATAGAACCTTGTAAACTCGGCTTTGAAAAACATATCGATCTCGCCAGTGGGGCCGTTTCGATGTTTTGCCAGATACAACTTGGCTCGCTGCCTGTCTTCTTCTTCGGGACGATAAATAAACATAACTACGTCTGCGTCTTGTTCAATAGAACCTGAGTCACGTAAATCCGACAATTGTGGTTTTTTATCACCACCTCTTTGCTCTACCGCGCGAGATAATTGAGACAGTGCCAAAACAGGCACTTTAAGCTCCCTTGCCAAATTTTTTAAAGCCAACGAAATCATTGTAATTTCCTGAACACGACTTTCGGCTTTTGGCGGTTTGATCAGTTGCAAGTAGTCGACAATAATTAGGTCAATTTTGTTTTCAAGCATTAACCTACGAGCTTTTGTTCTCATTTCCAACACACTCATGCCCGGCGTATCGTCAATAAATATGGGAGCGTCGGCAAGTTCTCCCGCAGCAACACCGTATTTCTCAAAATCTTCTTCATCCAGGTTCCCGGTTGATATCTTCCAGTTATCAACACCACCTTGAGAAGAAATCATTCTATCCACAAGCATTTCTCGGCTCATTTCCAGTGAAAATATGGCTATACCACTGCCCTTGTTAGTTGCGGCATACTGCCCAATGTTAACTGCTAAAGACGACTTACCTACTGACGGCCTGGCAGCTAAAATAATTAAATTTTCCTTTTGCAAGCCGGATAACATCCTGTCCAAGGATTTTAAACCGGTTGGCACACCGCGCAGGCTACCTTTATTTTTACTTAACTCGTCAAGCCTCTCAAAAGTTACCTCCAACGTGTTTTTTATTGGAATAAAGTCCTGATAAACCCTGTCCTGAATTACTGAGTATAGTCTTTGTTCAGACTGGTCAAGAACATCGCTTAATTCAAGATCACCAAAGACTAATTCGTTGATATCTGCCGAAGCCTTAATAAGACCTCTACGAATGGCAGTTTCCTTGATGATACGGGCGTAAAACTCTACATTTGCAGACGTGGGAACCGCATTAACCAAATCCGTCAGATAACCCACACCACCTACCCTTTCCAACGCACCCATTTGTCTGAGTTCGTTTGGAATTGTTATAAGATCTGCCGGTTCTCTCTGTTCGTACAGATTCATTACCGCCTGATAAACATCTGCGTGTGCTTCTTTATAAAAATGCTCCGGTCTCAAAAACTCAACAATTTTGATAATTGCATCCCTGTCTATGAGTACGGCACCTAAAACTGATTTTTCAGCTTCTAAATCGTGAGGCGGAATGTGCGTCTTAATATTTACATCCATATTTCTCTACAGTTGGCAGTTTGTTAAGTGACTAGGCAGAGTTTAATATTACAACGGTGGTTTCGTCGGGGACATCACTTCTTGAACTTAACTTAAGTTTATCCTCTTTTTTTACAGAATTTTCAACGCCCATTTCTTCAAGGAATTTATCAAGAGTGTCAAGCTTGGTGGATAAACCCGTCAGCTGAGGAGTCTGGTAGTGCATGGGCACCACAATTCCCGGTTCAATAGATGAAATAACTTTAACTGCGGTTTCAGCATCGAGCGTGTAAGTTCCGCCAACCGGAATTAACAATACGTCAATGTCGGGTATTTTTTCCAAAGTTTCTTTTGCTAATTCATGACCAAGATCACCTGCATGCAAAATAGTAAAGCCGTCAATATCAACAACAAACATTGTATTCTCACCTCGCTCCGCTCCTTGCGCGGCGTCGTGATAAACAGGAATACCGGTAATAAAAACGTTTCGTATCTCGTATTCGCCCGGACCATCTATTAAAAGTTCATATCCGTTAACACCCTCTTTGTAATTGTGGTCATCGTGCTCGTGAGTAGTTAATAAAACGTCGGCTTCCAATTTTGGTAACTTATGACCTGTTTTGGCCGGATTGTAAGGATCTATGACAACTGTTAAGTCCTTACCTTTAATTTTAAAACACGAATGTCCGATAAAAGTAATTTCCATGAAGTGTATTGTAGCTTAATAAAAAGATTTTGGTAAGATGTATCTGTCAATGCAACAAAATACCAATATCAAACTAAAGTGGGATCTTTCTGTTTTACTAACAGACGAAAGCGAAAAATACTTTACTCAGCAGCTTAAAGAAATTGAAGAGCAGAATTTTGAATTTATTAACAAGTGGAAAGAGCGCACGGACTACCTTGAAAACCCAGCAATACTAAAAACGGTATTATACGAGTATGACAAACTATGCACAACGCCCTGTTTGTCGGGATCTGTTGGCTATTACGACTCGTTAAAAAGCTCGTTGGACCAGAGCAACCCGCAGTTAAAAGCCCGCTTAGCAAGGCTGGACGATGCTGCCACAAAACTTGTAAATGAACTGGAATTTTTTACGCACAGGCTATCAAAAGTTGATGCCAAAACACAAGAAACATTCCTGTCAAACCCAAGTCTTGCGGAGTATAAACAATTTCTTAAGCAGCTTTTTACCGAAGCAAAATATTTGCTGTCCGAACCCGAGGAAAAAGTAATTAACATCACATCGACTACCTCGCATGCTTATTGGGTAAGAATGACGTCTGACTTGCTTTCACGCGAGGAAAAGATGCTGCCGGATTCAGAGGGTAAAAAAACAAAGAAAAGCTTTGCCGAAATAGTCAAACTAATGAATGATAAAAACAAAGACGTGCGCGATGCGGCCGCTAAGGCTTTTAATGAAATATTAGCAAAGCACGTTGATACTGCTGAAAACGAACTAAACGCTATTCTGCAACACAAAAAAGCAATGGACAAGTTAAGAGGGTTTACTCGCCCGGACGCGGCTAGGCTTTTGGGAGACGACATGCCCATTGAAGCCGTGGATTCAATGCGCGAAGCTGTGACCGGTAGATTTGACATATCAGCAAAGTACTACCAACACAAAGCGCAATTGCTGGGAGTTCCCAAACTTGCATACCACGAAAGAAACGTGGAAATTGGTACCTTTGGCTCAGAAAAATACACTTTTGATGATGCCACAAAGCTTATAGGCAAAACGTTAAACCGGCTGGATCCCGAGTTTAAGAACATCTTTGATAGTTTCTTAAAAAATGGCCAGATTGACGTATACCCTGTGAAAGGTAAAACTGACGGTGCGTTTTGTGCCCACAATCTCAAAGTATACCCAACTTATGTCCTGCTTAACTATAACGAACGGCTTCGGGACGTCACTACCCTAGCCCACGAAATGGGCCACGCAATAAATAACGAACTTACCCGCAAAAAGCAAAATGCAATTAATTTTGGTGTTTTTACCTCAACTGCTGAAGTTGCAAGTACGTTTTTTGAAGATTTCATTCTGGAAGAACTGGAAAGAGATTTAAGCGCTCAAGATAAACAAGCTCTGGAAGTTGAGCGTATGAATGATTTTGTGTCAACTGTTCTAAGACAAGTGGCGTGCTACAATTTTGAACTTGAGTTACACAACAATTTTCGTGAAACGGGATACCTGTCAAAAAATGACATTGGTAAGTTGTTTCAAAAGCATATGGCAGCTTATATGGGACCCTATGTTAAACAATCTACCGGTTCTGAGAATTGGTGGGTGTATTGGAGCCATATTAGAAGCTTTTTTTACGTCTATTCGTATGCCAGTGGGCTTCTCATATCAAAATCCCTGCAGAACATGGTACGCACTAATCCCAAAGATGTTACCAAAGTTAAAGAGTTTTTAAGCTCCGGTACCTCAGACTCTCCGGCAAATCTGTTTTTTAAGATGGGAATAGATATAAAGGGTAAGGATTTCTGGACTAAAGCTTTGAAAGCAACAAACTAATTTTTTTCAAATCATTCAATTTTGAAGCCTGTGTAAGCTGATCAGCAGTATAGAAACTACCTAGCAATTTCTCTAGTTCAAAATTGTAGGACAACCCGGTTTTCTGCACTACTGAACATATTATTTTTCTATAATCCAATGACTTACTATCCTTCCAAAAAATTGCGTTCTGAAACTCAAGTTCAAACGGACCGGCCATAGCGTGTTCAAAGTCAATTAACTTAATGCCATAATCGTTTATTACTACATTACCTGTATGCAAGTCACGGTGCAAAAAAGTGATATTTTGTGGTTTACACACTTCATTTCTTAATTGCTGCAAATCTTTGCATACTTTGGCATATATTCTATTGCCCCCTATTTCTGACAAAAAGTAACAAGATAACCTAAAGTCTTTTTCTATCTTGTACAGACTTGCGGTCCACATTTTGTACAACTCAGGTGCTCGATTGTAAGCTCGTTGATACACTAACGCCAGCTCTTTTGCCAAACAATCTTCCACATAAGTCTTGGACGCTGCTACTATATTTGTGCCTTCTACACTAACACCATAACTTGTAGCATATTCTTCCAAAAAATAGGTGGTACCCACCTCAATAAGAGCAGGTGTAAATTCCGGCAACAGCATGTTGAACATTTTAAGACCTGTCAACTCCCTTTGCATAACGTCTTGGGACTCAAAACACTTCTTTATTACCACTCCTTCTTCCAGAGCTACCTTTTTACCTTGCGAACAAGCAAACTCAATCATCAAACATTATCGCCGGGCTGGTGGGGTCAGTTGTGAAAGCTTCCGCCATTTGCGATCCTTTCCGGCGCAATTGATACCCGCGTACTGTCATAAGGCTATTATCAAAATTTATTGCCGTAGAACTTGCCTGGGATGCATAAATTTTCCACAATTCCATTTTCTCTTCGGCATACTTTGTCACATCTACTAATACGTTGACTTGTACAGGAATTGTGCCCTCAGAGCATAAAACAACGGGAGTTCTCCACGCTTCTCCAAGTTCGGGACGCACGTTAGTACCGGCCCATTTAAAAGCCTCGCTACCAATTTTATTTACTTCCCTGTGATCCGGGTGCCAGTCATTTGAATTCATGATTATTCCAATGCTTGGACGGACTTTACGAATAATGCCGGCAATCTTCAGCATCAACTCTTTTGAATAGAGCAAACCCAAATCCGCTTGGCCCATATTAAACACCTTAGAAATGCCGATGAGTTTGGCAGCTTTGTCTAACTCACTGTTTCTTACTTCGGTAACTTCTCTACCCTTTTTACCATTTGGGTTCCTAAAGTCTCTACCCTCACTAGAATCGGTTAAGACGACCTCAAACAGTTCATAACCTTTGGCTTTTAATTTCATCAAGGTTCCTGCACACGCCATATTGTCGTCTGAGTGCGCGCTAATAACAACCACACTTTTAACCGCATTAATATTAAGTTTTTCGTTTTCATTTTTTGTCATATAATTAGAGGCGGCCAGGGAGCTAGTTCTTCCCAGAACATTTTCAAGCTCCCCGGCCACTGTTAGTACCAACAGCTATGTTTACGTACTAACACCGTCAATTTTCTACACTTATACTCACTCCGTTTTTGGTAACCGTCGCAACTGTTTTACGACCGATGTGGGCTCTTTCCAACGGAACTTCCATAGCGGCCCAAATCTTACGTAACTCTTCCTTTGCCTTTTTCGGACTCCATCGATGTAAAAGCTCCCAAAACACAAGAGGGTCTATAGACCAATCCTCGTTTTGACCTTCTGACGTAAGGCGGAAAAGCCCAACAGGTGCAAGGTATAAACCCGAGTCTCCACCAAGGTATGGGCGCGCCATCAGATTAACCCGGCCGGCAGTAGAGTCCTTTACCATCATAACAATCCCGCCGTTAAGACCCAGACGAAACAAAAGATAGTATAGGCAGGCACCTCCCAACCACCAGCCATCGCGGTGCAGTTCTGAAACTGTGGCATCAGGTAAACGCCGCCAGTCATCGGACCGTACTTGTTGACCTTGCGGGCCATTAAACACAACCACTCCGTGTCCTGCTGCTTCTTGGACAGTCTTGGCAATGTCACGGGCTGACATACGCCAAAGCTCTGTTTCGGACACAATCCGCTGTGTAGTTGTCTGTGCATACACAACCTGCGCACCGACAGCTTCTAAAAACATATCAGCTACAAGCTGCATTGCATGCTGATACAAAACCCAAAGGGGCTGGCCCACAAACTCTCGTGATACTCTGGCACTGTTTGGCATATTCAAACTAACCAGAGCTTGCACAAAAGCTTCTTCAATCAATTCGGTATACTTTGTGTGCTCCGGCTTGTGCTGAAAGCCAAAATCAACACGGTCTAATGTCACGCCCAGGACGACCAAAGATGGTTTTAAGAAACCCTCTAGCCAATAACCCCAGTTATGTGCACCGGGATAATTCTCAAACACAACAGGCAAATCCAAATGGCTGCCTAGTTTCAGAGCTTCCAGAAGTTCAAAAACATTAGCTAGATCCGAGGTGCCATAAGACACAACGGGTTTTTCCATATCTGCGATTTCGCGGTACACATCATTGCCCCTTAGATTTGGAGGTAAGTCATTCTTTGACATAACAACACGGCCTGTATCCATCAAGCGGTATACAACTTCTCCACCCCGGCCTCTGTGTTGAACAAGTGGCATTTGAGTTAGAAGCTCTTGAGTTAGTTCCGAACCAAGCGCCCCCTCAAGAAGATCAAACCAACCTTCTAACAGCTCTGTGTAAGTAGTTGGACGATTGTTTAGACACTCCCAAGGCGTTGAAACCCCGGCGTCACCACGGAACCAAGTCTGATACATACGGGCAACCTCAAACACCGCGTCGGCAAAGTTTCGGCCGGTCAGTGGTTTGATCTCAATCAGAAATGGCGTAGAAATTGCCCATTGTGGTCGCCCCGGATATAACCGATGCGCTGCCACCCTAAGATGTTTTGATGTCCACTTCCACTTAGCCGATGTGTACAAACAAATAGATCCTACCGGAGCTAACTCACCCGATCTAACGACGTGCACGTCTAAACCAAAGCTTCTTAAGACACCCAACGCTTCTAAACCAAGTTTGTCCCCTTCTTGTACTGCAAACAGCATATTCATTTTTTGCGTGCGATTACTACTACCTAAACTTCTAGTCATGTCACACTCTCCAATCCTCACTGGCGTTATGGTTTGCTTTGTTTGCCCTGATTTTGGACAAAAAAAACCCGCTTTCGCGGGTAACCCTAAACCTACTATGCAAAAATGCTTACAGCACTAGGTCAGTACCCGCCTTTGCGTGGGTAATAAACCATCTACAGTGCTTATACATCGAACTTTTTTGCATGGAGTGAATGATAGTACATGTGGTGGGCAGCAGTCAATAGCGCTAAATGATTAATAAGTTGTTGTAAGCGGGACAGTTGAATAAAAAATAGCCCCCGTTTAATGTTATTCCTTTAAACGGAGGCTTATTGACACTCTGCACACACTAGATGTACTCGTGATCCGGAGCCTCTCCCTACTTTCGACCGGGTTTTACAGCACCTCCGGCACGTTTTCTCGAGCATGGGCAGTGTTTTAGGTGCTTCAAAGCTTCCGCCAGAGTCATGGAATCCCGTGTTCTTGTAGCCCGTCCCTCAACAATAGCCCGTGCTTGCCGACACTTTGGACATCCTTTAGCAGCCATAACAATACTCCTTCCTATATAGTGTTTAATGTCAGATATAACTCTTATACCATAAAACAAATTGCTATATAATATAGTAAGTATGACACCAAAAATATCAACACAGCCCTACCGAGGCGCCCGTGATTTTTATCCGGAGGATATGCGCCTTGAAAATTATATCTTTGACACCTGGAAAAAGGTGTGTAAAAGGTATGGTTTTGAACAATACTATTTTCCCGTTCTGGAACCACTGGAACTATTTGCTGCCAAATCCGGACAGGAACTTGTAAGTGAACAGCTTTTTAGTTTTGAGGATCGCGGGGGTCGTAAACTGGCAATACGTCCGGAGCTAACCCCCAGTACAGTTAGGATGATTGCAGGTAAATACGGGGAATTACCCCGCCCGATCAAGTGGTTTATGATCGGCGATAATTGGAGATACGAAAGACCGCAAAAAGGCCGTGGCCGTGAATTTTATCAACTAGAAGCAAACATTTTTGGCGAACCTGGAGTTTTGGCTGATTTTGAAATCTTTTCAATTGCAATAGACATTATGAAAGCATTTGGTGCCAACGAGAAAATGTTTGAACTAAGATTTAGCGACAGAAGGTTAATAACGGCTTTGCTAAAAGATACGCTTGGTTTGGATGATGAGAAACAAGTACGAATCCGTAGATTAATGGACAAGAGAACCAAAGTTGGCAAAGAGGTCTTTGCGGAAATGCTTGCTGAAGAGGGCTTGACCAAAGAACAGTGTGACAAAGTAGAACAATTTATGACTTCTGATTTTGACAAGCTGGAAAGTGTTTTGGGAACTGACGTGATTAGCAAAAACGCTGGCTATAAGAATCTTTTGGAACTAACTTCCCTACTCACCTCCTCCGGTTTAATAAAATACTGTGCTTTTGATCCTGCTATCATACGTGGCTTTGATTATAGCGATGGACTAGTGTACGAAGTGTTTGATAAAAATCCGGAAAACACTCGGTCTATCTACGGCGGTGAAAGATTTGATAAGCTTGTAACTATTTTTGGCGATTACGAACTGCCCGCAACCGGTTTTGCAATGGGCGACTATACCTTGCGCGAATTTTTGGAAGGTTGGAAATTGATACCACAGCTGGAGGACACTATAGAGTACTTTGTCACAGTATGGCCTGGTACAGATCCAAAATATTTTGAGAGATCCCTACAGATCGCTAACAAACTTCGCGAGGACGGGAAAAAAGTACTAGTGTGGCTTAATAAAGACACTAAACTTGATAAACAGTTAAAATACGCAGACAAAAAAGGTGCTTTATCCGCTGTTATTATTGGTGAAGAAGAACTAAAAACCAACAATGTAACTATTAAGGATTTGCGCTCGGGTAAACAGGAAGAAAGAAAGCTATAACTATGAACCTTAAGAATCTGCCCAAGACCATCCTTCTGGCGCATGCAGCGCTTTTGATAACTAACCTCATCTGGGGAGCCGCCGGACCAATTATCAAATACACGCTTCAATACATTCCACCCTTTACGTTGTTGTTTCTAAGATTCTTAATCGTTTGTGTCATACTGCTGCCTATTACCCTTCTTGAGCTAAAAAAGACTAAGGTAAACCCAAAGGACTACCTAAACCTCTTCTTGCTAGGCGTTTTTTCGCAAACAGCGATAGCTATAGTTTTTATTTCGCTTGAACACACAACCGCGTTGGATTCTACTCTGTTGGGCATTCTGGGAACTGTTATTACCGTTTATGCCGGCCATTACTTTTACAAAGAC
>Ga0172375_10008216_pt1 | contig 14093 bp, 14 predicted proteins | sample LakKiv1m_FD_114537 | JGI IMG/M metagenome (GOLD analysis project Ga0172375, IMG submission 114537) | Freshwater microbial communities from Kabuno Bay, South-Kivu, Congo - kab_092012_11.1m | ecosystem: Environmental > Aquatic > Freshwater > Lake | place: Democratic Republic of the Congo...
TAGAAGAAATAAGCAGAAAAACTCCTCACATAACGAACCTGCGGCCGAGCGGAGAACATTTTATGGAGGATTTTGAGTATGCGGGAGGTGTGCCTGCCGCGCTTCATGTTCTCATCGATCTTTTGAACGACAATATCACGGTCAACGGGGCAACGATCAAGGAGATAGCAAAGAAAGCTGTTGTCCATGACAAAGATGTTATCCGTTCCTTGGATAATCCTTATCACAAAGAAGGCGGCATCGCTGTTCTTAAAGGCAATATCGCACCTCTTGGCAGCGTCGTTAAGCAGACAGCTGTCAATGAAAAAGCAAAGGTCTTGATCGGGAAAGCAAAATGCTTTGACAGTGAAGAGCTTGCAATGAAAGCGATAATGGACGGAAAGATAAAGGCCGGAGATGTCGTTGTCATAAGATATGAAGGGCCTAAAGGCGGCCCCGGCATGAGAGAAATGCTCTCTCCTACTTCGGCAATAGTCGGAATGGGACTGGGAGATACTGTCGGTCTGATCACTGACGGAAGATTTTCCGGAGGAACAAGAGGTCCGGCAATAGGACATATTTCTCCCGAAGCTGCCGAAGGCGGTCCGATCGCGATCGTTAAGGACGGGGATGAGGTAGAAATTAACATACCTGCAAGAAAACTTGAGCTGAAGATAAGCCAGAAAGAGATAGATGAGCGCTTAAAGAACTGGAGGCCGAAAAAGAAAGAACTTTCCGGCTACCTTGCCCGCTACGCGCACTTTGTCACGTCGGCAAATACGGGAGCGGTGCTGAAGGTTTAGATCATTCATCTGACAGGTCTTCCAGCAGTATCTGCCCGCCTTCCGTGAGCGTGACCAGGATACTGCGTGCCGTGATGCCCCATGCCGTTAAAATATCTATCGATCTTCCCTCATAAACAAGGCCTATCTCATTGACAGTATATGCCTGCCATGTATCCGAATGGCGCTGTGCATCTGCAAAAAAGGCCGTCCGCAAAAACCTTCCCTGGGGCAGGAACAGCTGTTCCGGGTGGCAAAAGCAAAAATGCGCAAGGTACATGGGCTCCGATGAACTTATTTCATTTACCTGCCTGTAAGGGAAGCCCTTCCCCGCGTTCCTGACGTCTATCGCGTGGCGCAGGCTTGCCTCATCCATCAGAGCGTGCCCGGCAGGAACTGCCCAGCAATTCCCGTTGATCTTCACCGCTCTTTTTCCCCTGTCAACATGGAATTTCAGGACTGAGCCCCGAAGAGCGGCCCATTTTGATTTGAAAGAGGCTCCTCCGCTGAGAGTAAGGTCGGTAATGCGGCTGCCCTCTGGGACCCGCAGTATCTGCGCTCCCTGGTTCAGACGGACCCGCTTAAAATATTTTCCGAGGTCAGCTGCCAGCCGGCCGTCCATCCCGTTGGCAAAATACCTTTCTCCGAGAGGAGTTGTCACCATTGAAAGCCTGCAGAACAGATTGGACGGTATACTTGTCATGTTTATGTCTCTTCTTCATTCTCGACCGCTTTTTTGAGAAATTTCACTCTTTTTCGCCGTTCAAGGGGCGTTTTGAAATGCGTATCCGCATCTGTTATTATTTCTTTATGAAGCTCTCCGGTCATTCAATATCTTTTTGTCATTTGTCATTTGCCTTTTGGATCTTGTTGTTCTCGTTATGCCATGCCGCCGAAATAACCAACATCCGCTACAGCACGTCGTCAGAGAACGTGAGGGTAGTGATAGACTTCAGCGCTCCCGTAGCTTATACGGTGGTGAAAGAGAACAACGATATCATCGTTTCAATGCCCGGGGTTGCTCCGAACGAATATTACGACGGATACCGCCTTTATGACGGGCTTTTCAAGGAATTCGCTTTCAGCCGCGCAAAAGGCTCTTTGAACCTTTTTGTGGAGACAAGTTATCCGGTAAAAGAAAATATTTTCCCTTTGAAAGACCCTTTCCGTATAGTTTTGGATTTTCCGAGGCGGGAAGTTACCCCTGAAGCGGCGGCAGAGAAAGCAATGGAAGTCCAGCCGCCCAAAGAAGAACTATCCGCGGCCCCGAAGAACAAATGGCTTTCCTACTGCCAGAGAATAACGGACGGGGTCAACTATCTTGCGGTGGCGCAGGAATATAAAAAGAGCAAAATATCCGCTTATGCTCTTTTTGTTGACCCTTCAAAAGTGGAAGTTACCCCCGTCATTTCGGTCAGAGAGATCAAAGGCCGTGAAGGCATACCGATCTTCGGCTCGTTCATGGACATGATATCCGGCGTTTTCGCTGACAAACCGGAACCTTACGCTCACTTTGCAAAAAGAAGGGTCTCGACCTTTGTCAAAGCTTCAAATGCCGTCGCAGGCATCAACGGCAGCTTTTTCTACGGCGGCGGCACTCCTGTCGGCGTCCTGATAGTGAACGGCCAGATAATATCCTCCCCTCTTTATAACAGGACCGCGCTTATCATGTACAGGGACGGAAGGGCAAGCATTGACTCGGTCAACATGGAAGGCTATTTGAAGCTCAGGAACGGGGAGACCCTCGGGTTTTCAGGAGTGAACCAGCCGATAACAAAGAATGAAATAATGGTCTATACTCCCGACTACCAGAGGACCGACCCCTCGGGAGCTTCGACTAACATAGTTGTCACCTACGGAAAAGTGACTGATATTAACTGCGGGGAGACCGCTGTCCCGGCCAACGGGTTCGTCATTTCTGCCAACGGCATTGCAGGGGAAGCGATCAGAGAGAGATTTTCAAAAGGCGACACTGTAAAATGGTTTTTCATGGCAACCCCTCCGCTTGAAGAGATGGTGCACGTTATTGCCGGAGGCCCGCGGCTTGTCTATAACGGCAAAGTGGCGATAAACGCCAAAGAAGAGCGGTTCAGAAAGGACATAACCCGCGGAAAGGCCGCCAGGACCGCCGTGGGCATAACAAAGAACAACGGGCTTATCTTTATGGTGGTAGAGAATACCGGCAAAGGGGCGACTCTGGCCGAACTTGCCGAGCTCCTGATAGAGCTTGGCGCCAAAGAGGCGATGAACCTTGACGGCGGCGGCTCTTCATCAATGGTGATCAACGGAAAAAAAATGAACTCGGGAGGCGAAAGAGCGGTCAGCAATGCGATCGTTATACGGAAAAAGTAATTTGGAACGGAACCTGCGAATAAACTTCGCGGTTCCGTTAATAATACTAACATTGGAACCGAGACGTTTAGTCTCAGGTTCCAATGGAATCAATCGAACTTGTCTCCCAATTTCACATGATACCCGCTGACAAATTGATCCGCTGACATCACCTTTGAGTTCTCCGGCTGCAATTCTTTAACGATAATTGAATCTTTACCTGTTGAAATAACAATACCTTCGCTTTTAATTAACCCTACAACCTCCCCTGGACCCTGGCCCCTGGACCCTGGCCCCTTCTCTGCTTTCAACATCTTCACTTTCTTCACACCGAACCTGACCACCGCCCCCGGCCACGGCGTGAACGCCCTTATTTTATTCACTATCTCTTCCGCGGGAGCGCTGAGATCAATTATGCCGTCCTGTTTTGTTATCTTTTTACAATAAGTAGCTTTGTTGTTGTCTTGGGGAGAATATTTTGCCTTTCCCGCCTCAATATCATTAATTGCCTTGATAAGGAGTTTTGAACCGGCCTCGAACAGTTTGTCCGACAAAGTTTGCGAATTATCATCTTCGGATATTTGCACCGCTTCCTGCAGAAGAATATCCCCCTTATCCATCTTTTCGTTCAGTTTCATTATCGTTACCCCGGTTTCCTTATCGCCGTTCAACAGCGCCGACTGAATTGGAGAAGGACCCCGGTATTTTGGAAGGAGCGAGGTGTGCAGGTTGATGCAGCCGTGTTTCGGGGCCTCCAGCACCCCTTTTGGCAGTATATTGCCGTAGGCGACAACGACTGCCAGATCGGGCATTATTTTTTGAAGCTCTTTTATTAATTCCGGATCGGAAGCTTTGGCGGGCTTTAAGGTCTTTATTTTGTTTTTTTCTGCAAGTTCAGCCGCAGGGGACGGAGAAAGTTTTAATCCCCTGCCCTTCGGCTTGTCCAAAGAGGTTACAACAGCAGCGATATCCAGACCGCATGAAACAAGTTTTTCAAGTATAAAAGCCGAAGGTCCGGGAGTGCCGAAAAATATGATCTTCATCTTGCAAAGATTATAGCATTTTGCAGGGACCATGAAACCGCGGGAGACATGAAAATACATGAAATTTCACGTTTTTACGTTCGATATATTTATGTAGCAGGTGTTTCTGGAAGAAGGGAGAAAAAATGACTTCAACACAAAAGATACACGGATTTGTCATGCTGCACGCAGACGGAGGAAAACCGCGCGGCTTTGCCGGCAGGCTGGCCGCAAGATTTGCCGATCACGGACAAAGGCTCGCTGCCGAATATCTGGGCAAAAGGACCGGCCCTTTTTCGGAATCTTTGTCGGATTCTCTTACACCTTCGAAGAAGCCGATCGAAAAGCCGCTGCTCCCATCCGACGGCTATAATAGAAGGTTTCTCCCTTCTTTCCCCGGCCATATTATCGTTTCAGGCCTTGAGCCGGAAGCGGAATGCTTTTTTCTGGCAGGCACTACGGAGCTTTCCAGGTCTCTGGACTATATCTTTGACCTCCAGCTGGACGGAGAGCTTGGCCTTGACGAGGTACTGGGAGCGCTCAACGTTCTTCGCACAGCTTCTTTGACCGGCCTGGCCGCCGGGCTTGAACCTTTCGGAATAGAGGTAAGGGGACTAAAAGGGATGCCGTATACCTTCTGGCAGCTGTACGGCCGCCTCGGATATGATCCTTTCGAGGTTTGGAGAGATCATTCTCTGCTTTCAGCTGTATCTGAAGGAAAAAGCGTTGCGGCAAGCGATCTTACAGCCTTGTTAAAGAAAATCGAAAGCGCGGATTCCGACCCGGTATTTGCCGCAAACCTCTGCAGAAATTGGGAACAAAGGTTTTTATATTTGGCGGCACAGTATAGAGGACATTTTCTGGACCAGGATGTCCATCTGTCCGAGCTCAGAAGAACAGCATTCCGGCTGATCGAGCCGAACCTTAACGCTGAGATGTGGAAAGGACTTTGGAAGACATCCCCTGCCCTTCAGCCACTGCTGGTGAAGCATCCTTTATTTGACTCCCCACAAATGCGGTACTGGGCTCTTAATAACGCTGATCTGACGGCTCTGGAGGTCCTTATCCGGGCCCCTTTGTCGGACAATGAAAACTTTCTATTGTATGTTTTTACCGTCTGTTTTGATGAGATCCGGCGGCTTGAAGGCAAAAAAACAGATATCGCACCCGACAATGAGCTTAATCTTGTCCGCATCATAGACCTTCTGGCATTGATGGCCGGCCTTAAGAGCGCGCCTTTCCAGCTGCTGGCAGATCTTGGCTACAAAGATATCCAGTTAGCTCTGGCAGCCAATCCTGAAGCCGACGAAGTTACGCTTAGCGAGCTAATATCCTGGGCGGAAAGAAAAACATGTACCTGTTTGATGACCGCTCTTGCCAATCATCCAAAAATGGCATACAGAAAGGATGAACTCACAAGGCTCCTTTTTGACGAGGCTCAGGAAGACGAAGTAAACCCAGGCGACGATGGACAATAAACTGACATGAAACGACTTATCGTACTTTCGGGCCCGTCATGCGTCGGAATAAGGCCTCTGCTTGGGGCGATACGGACCTTCCGCTCAGATATGCGGCTGGTCGAGGCCCCTGTTTTCAGGAGCGTTGAATCAAGGGGCGGAAAGCTGTGGAACACGGATGATCCCGTCCTTTTTCACAGTGCGGAAAAAATAAACGGCCTGAAATCAGATCCCGATTATATCGTTGGAGACTGCAGGGGCTTTCCCGAAGCGGTCAGCCTGCCCTCCCTTGCAAGGGCTTTTGAAAGGGCCGATACAAACGTGGCCGTAAAGTCCGGTCCTGCCATGGTGGAACAGTTGAAAAACTGGGCGGCGGCGCAAGATTCGGTATCTTTCATCTCGGTCTTCATCTCTCCTGTTTCCCTGGCAGAGATAACTGACCTGATAAAGGCCCATATCAGCCTTGAACAGGCGCTGACAGTCCAAATGCTGCAGAAACAGCTGGCAAGAGCTCGGTTTTTTGGAAGAAAGATCAATGACGCAGCAGGGATGGATTTTCTGGCAAGAGCTTCCTGCCTTAATGAACTGAGGTCCGCTCATCTTTTCACCGGCGTTCTCAGCAACGGCGACGGCGAAGGGCACCTTAACTGGCACCAGAGCAGCGACGGGACCTTCACCGGCCGCCCCGAAGGCGATGCCGGCCGCCTGTATGACAGGTTCACTGTCGCGATTTTCGACGGAATGAATAATTTGGATACATGGCCAAAAGACCTTGGAGATGAGAGCTAGATCGCTCCTGCCCGGGACAGCTCTTTCGGCCTGATAAGAGAAGGGTCTTTCGACATGATTTTTTTGAAAGCATATTTTCCTTGAAATTTCCTGAAATTCGGTTCGATACAAAATTAGAAAGAAAAACAATGTCCCTTAATAATTATGACAGAAGGAGGAACTAATGATGGCAGGAATAAACTTTAGAAATGCTCAGGCGGACTCCCCGGTGGTGATATCCCATGTGCAAGGGCAGAACGGTTTCTTTAAAAGACCTAGTTTACTGAGACGTGGCATGTTCGCGGCAGAAAGAGGACTGAAAATACCGGCGCGAGAGATCGAATGGAAATTTGGCCGTGATTTGTCCGGCACGACCACGGGGCTCATGGATGAACCCAGGCAAGTGGTCCTTCCTTCAGCTTCGATGCCGGACGATATAGTTGCCGCCTTAGCTCAAGCAAGTGCTGGACAACAGGCGGTTTTTTATATTCATTTCCGCCAAGACCCTTATGCCAAAAGAGGACTTGTTAACTGGGTATCATTTGACGGAAGCCAGTTAACTTTCAGCAGGGTTTTTACTATCGGCGATAATGGTTTTCATGTCCAAGCCACACGGAAGATAGCCGGTCCTGTCAAGGTCAGTTTCCTTCCTGACAATGATAAAGGCTGCAAAGCTCATATTGATTTTCCCGGTCAAGATCATGATTTTCAACATACACTCTCTACGGTCACCCTAAATAATACCCCCTATTTTATATCTCCGCATCTGTCTTTCCCGTATCCGCCTCTGTGGTCATCTCCATCTGTCAGCATTTCCGGTTTTCCCGGAACGAGCCAATGGTATAATTTGCAGCATCATTTTCAGCACACGATCAATTACTATTCTGTTTCTCTTCCTCAAGACCCGGAAAAGGGAGACTTTACCGCGAAAAGCGCGGAGCTTTTGTTCGGTCTGCATTTTAGGGAAGGATACAACGGGTTTCTGCTCAAAATAGGAAGTCCGGTCGCGGGACCATCAGAATAGAGCGCTAGATCGCTCCTGCCCGGACCGGCTCTTTCGGCCTGATAAGCGAAGGGTCTTTGACCCTTTCAACGAATAAAATGCCGTCCAGATGGTCTATCTCGTGCTGAAAAACTACGGCTAAAAGGTCTTTGGCGTTTATTTTGACCTGCTTTCCGCTCCTGTCCATCCCGGTAACGCAGACCTTTTCGTACCTTTCGACAGGCCCTTCCAGCCCGGGCACGCTGAGGCAGCCCTCCATGCAGACCTGCTTTCCCGACTTTTTGACCAGCTTTGGATTGGCCAGGCAGTAGAGGTTGTTCTCCACCTCGACCACAATTATCCGCTCTGAAACGCCCACCTGCGGCGCCGCAAGCCCGATCCCCGGCGCCTGCCTCATCGTTTCAACCATTTCGTCCATCAATTTTACGTGGGACGGCAGGACCTTTTTGACGGCCTTTGCCTTCTTCTTTAAAATGGGATTGCCTTTGGTCAGTATGGTCAGGGTTGCCATTTATTTCCTTTGTTGGGGCGGGTTTTAAACCCGCCCTTACATTATCGATATCGGATCCACATCTACGCTGACCCTCAAATCTTTCCTGTATTTACCGTCACTCACGATCTGCCTTAACCCGTCTTTTATGATATCCAAATCCCGCCCTTTAATCAATATCTGCCATCTGGACCTTCCCCTCACCTTTGCCAGCGAGGTCTGGACAGGCCCCAGGACCTCTATGCCTTTTTTCAGGGAAACTATCCTTTCCGCTATATCCTCAGCCGCGGCCCGGCCGGACTGGGGCGTTTTTCCAAAGATCAGGATATTGATCAGCTGCCCGAAAGGAGGATAACCGCTTTCCTTTCTGCCCGATATCTCATTTTCATAGAACCCTTCATAATCCAGATTTTTTGCGAAATAAAAAACCTTGTTGCCGGGATCGAATGTCTGGATGATCACTTTTTTTGGCGCGTTGATCCTTTTTGAGCGGCCGGAGACCTCCATTATCATTTCAAAAACGCTCTCGGCCGATCTGAAATCCGGAGTTCCGAGCGCAATGTCGGCGGAAACAATGCCGACAAGGTCAGAGCGCGCGGCCTCAAGAGCCCTTAAGGCCATCTGCGTGCCGATCAGTATCCTCGCGTCCTCTTCGGCGAACAGTTTTATGACGATGTCCTGGGATCTTTTAACGTCCGCAATATCTTTATCAAGCCTGAGGACCTTTTCTTTGGGGAAATATCTTGCTATCTCCCTTTCGACCTTCTGCGTCCCCGTCCCCACAAACCTGACCTCGGGGCTCAGGCAGTTGGGGCAGGCAATTGGGACCGCTTTTGAAAACCCGCATTTAAGGCAGCGGATGCTTTTATCGGCCGAGTGGTAATTGAGGGAGACCGAACAGTTCGGGCACAGCACGGGCTTCCCGCAGTCATCGCAGACCAGGAAAGGGGCAAATCCTCTTCTGTTGATCAAGAGCACCGCTTTGCCGCCCTGCCCGAGGACCTTTCTGATCGCCTCCACCATGCTTTTTGAAAGGATCCCGAACCTCTGCCTGTTCTCCTTTTTCATATCGACTATCTCTATCAAAGGAGAAGAAGCGCCCTCTCCTGCCTTAATCCTCACCAGACGGTACTGCCCTGCCGCGGCCTTGTAAAATGTCTCAACCGTGGGGCAGCCGGAGCCCATTATAAGCGGGATGCCTTTTTGGCCGGCAATGAAGACCGCGGCCTCCCTGCTGTGGTATTTGGGGCTCTGCTCCTGCTTGTAAGCGTAGCCCTCTTCTTCATCAAGTATTATCAGGCCGGGGTCTTTTAGCGGAGCAAACAGCGCGGTCCGGGTCCCGATAACGACCTTCAGTTTCCCCAGATGAATGTCTTTCCACTGTTCGATAAGCTTTTTTTCGGGAATAGAACTGTGGATGACGGCAAGAGTGCCGCCGAACTCTTCTTTTATATCAGCGGCCAGCCTGCTTGAAAAGGTCAGCTCCGGGACCAGGACGATCGCTCCGCGGCCCTGTGCCAGGGTATTTTTTATTCTCTCGATATAGAACGCGGTCTTTCCTGAACCTGAAGGACCGAAAAGAAGCGTTACGTTATCACCGTTCATTCTGTTCAAACCTTTTCTTCCCCGCCCTACTTTCGAACTTCTCGATGCCCGGCATCATCATCGTCCTGAGAGCCGAGCCGAAAAAGGAAAGATAGTACCGGGACATCCACTCAGCCGCCCTGACCGTATCAGGCCCGAAAAACGGGACATCTCCCCGTATTTCTTCAATATCTTTTATGCCTTTGATGTCTTCCTTAAGCTCTTTAAAGATATCAACGACATAACCTATCTCTTTTCTTTTTCCGAACGGGACAAGGACCTGGGAGCCGATCTTAAGTTTATCTGTCAGCTCTTCAAGAACGGAATATGTGAATGGTTTATCGACGAAGGATGAAGTATAGGTCAACACCACCTGGGCATACATCTAGACGCTCAGGACCGCATCAAGTATCTTATCGGCGGACATTGATTTTGGAAGCTCGGGAAGGTCGATCACTTTGCCTGACTTTTTTATGATGGAAACCTTTGAAGAATCGCTCTCGAACGCGTTTACGCCGTTGGCAACTATCATATCGAGGCCTTTTGCCTTTAGCTTTGCCCTGGAGCTATTCAAAAGGTCCCTGCTTTCAACGGAAAAACCGACGATCACCCTTTTACCTTTTTGTTTTGAGATGCCTGAAAGTATATCTTCTGTCGGGACAAGCTCTACCCCGATCGCCTCTTTCCCCTTTTTTATCTTGTCCAAAGAGGTTTTCTGCGGTGAAAAATCCGACACGGCGGCTGACATCACCAGGATGTCGCTGTTTTTAAAGTATTTTTCAACTTCATCCTTCATCTGCTTTGCGTTTTGAACATTCACCAGACCGATCCCTTCCGGGGCTTTCAGGCTTGTGTTTGCCGCTATAAGAACAACGTCCGCTCCCCTGTTCCTCGCCGCCTCCGCGATGGCAAAACCCATCTTACCCGAAGAGCGGTTGCCGATGAACCTTACGGGATCTATCGCTTCCCTGGTCCCTCCTGCGGTTATAAGGACCTTTTTGCCCGCAAGGTCCTGCTTTATGCCTATTTTGTCCGCAACGGCTTTTATGATATCTTCAAGGCAGGCAAACTTCCCTTTGCCCGTTATACCGCAGGCCAGCTCCCCTGTTTCAGGCCCGACAAAGCCGGAGCCGAGCTTTGCAAGCTTTCTGACGTTCTCCTGCACGGCAGTGCTGTTCCACATCTTCGTGTTCATCGCCGGAGCAAAAATTACGGGGCATTCCGCTGACAGGGCCATCGTTGAAAGGGCGTCATCTCCTATGCCGTTTGCCGCCTTCCCTATTATATTGGCGGTCGCCGGCGCGATCAGAAGAAGATCGGCCGAATCGGACAGGGCTATATGGGGCATCGGAATTGAAGGGATCTCTTCTCCGAACATATTTGTTATACAGGGGTTGCCGGAAAGGGTCCTGAAAGTAAGCGGGGTAACGAACTCCTGCGCATGCGCTGTCATGACCACCCAGACGTCAGCGCCAAGCTTTTTCAGGGACCTCACTATCTCGGCGGATTTATATGCGGCTATGCAGCCCGTCACGCCTAGGATTATCTTTTTGTTTTGAAGGGACTTTGCTTGTTGGTCCATATTAATGCAGGGTGAACGGGGCGCTATTTCTTTTTCGTCTTTTTGGCCTTTTTATGGTCCTTCTTCTCGAGATTATCGATGGTCCAGAAATCCTTGGCCTTTTGCTCGATCACCTTAAGGGGTTTCGCCACAGGGCCTTCGAGTATCTTGATCTTCAGCTTTCCCGCGGAAAACTCCTTCATGGCTGTCTCAATGGGGTTCAAAGGGTTAAAATCGTCGATATACGGGATGGAGCCGTCCAGTATTTCCTTTGCCCTGGTAGCCACCGCGTTGGACAGCAGGAATTTGTTGTCGGTTATCTTTAATAATGAATCCAGGGTTGTCGGGCTCAATTTAATAGGGTCCTTTCTTTCTCCACCTTTATTATAGCATTAATCTTGTCCGCCGCACTCTCCACCTTATCGTTCACCACGATATAGTCATATTTCTCCATTACCTGAAGCTCGGCAATGGCCGCCCTGAGCCGGTAGTTCACCTGCTCCTCTTTTTCTGTTTTCCGCCTTTTCAGCCTGAATGCCAAGATATCCACCGATGGAGGGATGAGGAAAATGAAGACGGCGTTGGCATGCTTGACGCCGGTCTTGGTCACAAAGTCCTTTATGGTGGAAGCGCCCTGCACGTCCACTTCCAGTATGACGGCATTCCCCTCATCAAGATGCTTCTGGATGAACTCTTTTGAGGTCCCGTAATAGGCGCCGTGCACCTGCGCCCATTCAAAGAACGCGCCCTTCTCAACTTTGTCAAAGAACTCCTTTTCGTGGACAAAAAAATAGTCCTTGCCGTGCTTTTCGCCCGGCCTCGCGGGCCTTGTTGTTGAAGAAATGGAGAGCTCGTACTCGGGCGCGATCTTCATCAGGCGCCTGACCACCGTGCTTTTGCCGACCCCGGACGGGCCTGAAATGACGACCAGAAGGCCTTTTTTCTGCTTCAGCTTTGTTTTGCGGTGAGGCATTTGGTATTTAGATTATAGCACGGTCCGCAAAAGCGAAAAATACGGAACGCTGCATCATTCTTACGGTTTTCCGGAAAACTTCACTGAATTCCCCTGTTTCCTACATCCCCAATTTCCTCAATAACGACATTAAGAACTCTCCAGCGGTTTGTTCTGTCCATTTTTTTGACGGTCCAGCGGAAGAAGCAGAAGCCCTGTGTGTTTTAACGGCTTTCACCAGTTCGGCAGGGAGTTCGGAGGCTCCGTTAGGATCGGGAACAGGAGAAGGGTCCGCCACAACTCTTGCAGCGAAACGGAAATAGACCAATCGGTCTGCAGTTCCCTCATAATCCTCTATCGGACGGAAGCCGAACGTACGAAAACGGTCATCCGGCTGTGTCCTGGTCCTGTAAGTGCAGCGCAGGGTGCTTTTGTCGCCGTTACCAAAACATCCGCCGCGAAGGACCTTGCCGGTCCCCTTGCCGCGTATTCCCATTCCGCTTCCGTCGGAAGGCGGAAAAACCTTGGTTTGCCGTCTTTGCCCGGCATCTTAAGTCCTGTCAGCCATTCGCAGTATTTTACAGCCTCGAACCAGGTGACTTCCGCGGCCGGATATCTGCCTTTTTCTGGAATATTGAACGGAGCAAGATTTTTTTCGTCAGTTGCTTTAAGAAATTCGAGATATTCAGCAAAAGTAACGGGGTGTTTTGCAATGCCGAAAGGTTTTGTTATCGTTACTTCCCTGACCGGCCTTTCGTCATGGGCGCCCTTTTCGCATCCCATCAAGAACTTACCCGCTTTCACGGCAACAAATTCGGGAATGATCAAACCCGCATAAGCTGTCTGAACGGCGGGAACAGGCGCCGCGCCCGCCAAAGCCGCTGTTTTTGCCGGCCCAGGCCCCTTTACCAGGGACAACACGACACGAGGAGGCTCAGTCCCTTTTCCGGCGGTAATCTCGATCCTATCCGCACCCCGCAGTTGCGTTAAAGCTGCTTTAATACGATGTGCTGCCGCGCTTCCGTTGCCGGATGCGAACCTATAACCCCGGAGATTTATCGTTATCTGTCGTTTCATGTTCCAATCAGATATATATTGGAAGATTTATGATGGAATTTCAATGCTGCATTCAACCGGCAATTGCACCACTAAGGGCTTCACTCGGCGTTGAATAATGTAAACATTTTCTCGGTCTGTTGTTCAGTGCGTCTTCCACCGTCATTACCTGAGCCGGGCTAATTGCCGCGAAATCAGTTTTCTTTGGAAAATATCTTCTGATCAATCCGATTGAGTTTTCTACTGTCCCTTTTTCCCAGCTATGATACGGCGCACAGAAATATGATCTCATCCCCAGGGTCCGATTAATTGTAAGATGATCGGCATTTTCCGGTCCATTATCATATGTGAGAGTCATGCGTAATCTCTCAGGCAGAGGCCTCAAGCGACGTATTATCCATCTGCTCATAATAGCAGATGTCTTTCTTCTCATCTTGGTCAGCCTGATAATGCGGGTCTTCCGTTCAACCAAAACCTGTAAAGCGGCAAGGCTCTTTTTAGAAACGACAGTATCTCCTTCCCAATGACCCGCTGATTTTCTCATTTCGACCTCAGGAGGCCTTTCCGTGATAGGCGTACGCTCTGGAATATGCGCTTTCCTGTGTTTATGGCTATGTCCCCTGGGCCATCTTTGTCTGTGGCTTCTGGCAAGATATTTGATCAGGTCGGTATTCTCCGCATAAACATATTGATAGATCGCTTCATGGCTGATCGATAAGGGAGAGCGGCCGACCTTTAAACGTCCGGCAATCTGTTCAGGCGACCAGCCAAGCCTTAATCTCCCTGCCACATATTCTCTTGTCTGGCGGCTTTTTAGCCGTGGTCTTTTGTGGGATTCAATATTGCGGACTACCGCTCTTTTCTGGGCTTTGTGCGCCCTGTAATAGCCTTTTCTTATCGGCGGAGCATTGATCTCGATCTCTCGGCTGACAGTTGTATGACTCCTTCCTATTACTTTTCCGATTTCTCTCAGACTTTTACCCCTGGCCAGCATCAGCCCGATTGTTTCTCTTTCTTCCATATCCAAATGCTTGAATCTTTTGCCCACTTTGCATACCTCCAATCCTTATTGTAATCAAAGTGGTGCAATTGCTTATTGAACTTTTGA
>Ga0172375_10008217_pt1 | contig 14093 bp, 8 predicted proteins | sample LakKiv1m_FD_114537 | JGI IMG/M metagenome (GOLD analysis project Ga0172375, IMG submission 114537) | Freshwater microbial communities from Kabuno Bay, South-Kivu, Congo - kab_092012_11.1m | ecosystem: Environmental > Aquatic > Freshwater > Lake | place: Democratic Republic of the Congo...
CAAACAGTTTCTTGGCGGCCAACTGCTTGAGGTACTTCTCAATCAGGTTTAACTCAGGCGTTTCTGGGGGCGAACTCTCGGTCGGCTTGAACAGCAGATGGTAGTCAAATTCCTCTTCAGAAACCTGCTTAGTGGCCATCGCTACCTCCTTTTCCTCAGAAAAAACAGGTAGATGATGACCTCGAAACCTATTTTCCGTCAATCATCTTTTTATTACGTGCAGTGGCAAGCTAGAATGCATAGGCCTCAACCCTATGACTCCCCAAATTTCTTATTTCCGATCCCACCTACGAAGGGGATCATGGATAGGAGACTGGCTTGGGTTCTATCCGGGATATCGCCCAACCTTGGATATCTTGATTTTGCACATAGGAGAAATCAACGATTTCTTATTGACTTAGTTGTCGTCCTCATAGTTGCCGGCTTGGTGTCTTACCGCCTGTCTCCTGGCCGGGGATAGCTGTAGCCGCGGCAATTTGGGTCCTGAGCAGGCATTGAAAATAGCGGGAAAGTCCGTCTTAGGTAGATAAGCCATTAATTCAATTAGAGATAATTGCCTGAGAATGAGCGAACCTGCGCCATCGTCTTTTCGGTTGATTGCATGTGCTCCTTACCAAATTATTAAAACTGCGAATCTTGCCGATAAGGAATAGTAGCTGGCGGACATCCCAGGCGATCTTGAGAGATTATCGAGGGGGCAGGTATCCCACCGGAAAGATTGGTTTCGGGAAGCCCCCGGGGTCTATGATCTGCCGTCAAAATATAGGTTTTAAGGGGGGGTGGGTGTAAATGCCCGGTGGCATCATCCCCTTCAAGCGAGGCGGGATCAGGCCGTTCCCGAAAAAAGTACGGACCTATAATTATCTAAAAAGGAGGCAAATCATGAGTCGCGCTGCTGTGGAACAATTGCTGGATCGTTGGATCAACGACCCTGCCTTCCGGCAGGAATTGCGGGCCGACCCCAAGGCCGCGGTGCGCCGCACCGGGGCGGAGTTGGACGACACCGAATGGGCCGCCCTGCGCCAGGTAGATTGGAGCCTGCCCGATGAAGAGCTCCAGGCCAGAGTGAGCAAGGCCATGTAAATCGACAACTTTATCTTTTTGAACAAATTAGCGCTTGGCCCGACCCCGCTGACGGGGGCGCTAACAGCTTTGCCTTTCTGGTGGAAGGGCAGCGGGTGTGGCTGGTACAGGTCTCCTTGGGGACAATTGTCGGACGAGGTGAAAGAACCTTAAGGTTTGACCATGCTTACCCTCAAACTTATTTGGCGCAACGCCATCCGGCACCGGCTGCGGGCCGCCCTCACCGTCCTGGGGATGGCGGTGGCCGTCCTGGCTTTCTGCCTGCTGCGCACGGTGGTGGACGCGTGGTATGCCGGGGTGAGCGCCTCTTCGCCGGTGCGTCTGGTGGTGCGCAACGCCACTTCCTTCTTGTCTCCCCTGCCCTTGGCTTATCTTTCCAAGATCAGGGCTGTGCCCGAGGTAGTCAAAGTGGGGTACTTCTATTGGTTCGAGGGCACCTACATTGACTCGCACAATTTCTTCCCCCAGTTTGCCATGTCCATGCCGGGGGCCCTGGAAGTTTGCCCGGAGTATATCATCCCGGAGGACCAAAGACAGGCGCTGATTCAAGACCGCCGGGGCTGCGTTGTCGGCCGCAAACTGGCAGCTCGTTTCCATTGGCACCTGGGAGATTCCATAACCCTTAAGGGCAGTTATTTCCCCGGCGAATACCACCTGGTGCTCCGGGCCATCTATAAGGGGCGAGCCCCGAACACCGACGAGGCCCAATTGTTCTTTCATTGGGACTACGTGAATGAAACCATGAAGAAAACCTTCCCGGACCTGGCCAACAAAGTGGGATGGTTCCTGATTCAGGTGCAGCGCCCGGACCAGGCCGCACCGGTCGCCGCCAAGATCGACGCCATGTTTAAGAATTCCCTGGCCGCCACCCTGACGGAGACCGAGGCTTCTTTCCAGATGGGCTTCGTAGAGATGACCTCCGCGGTCCTGCTAGCTATTCAGGTGGTCTCCTGGGTGGTCATCGGGGTGATTCTTATCGTGCTGGCCAACACCATGGCCATGAGCATCCGGGAACGCCTGCCGGAATACATCGCCCTCAAGAGCCTGGGGTTCAAGCCCCGGCATCTGGCAGCGATGATCATTGGGGAATCCTTTCTCGTGGCATTGATGGGAGGGCTGCTAGGGCTGGCCTTGAGCTTTCCGGCAACTCAATCATTTCCCCAGGAGGTGACCCAATATTTCCCTATCATGTATGTTACTGACACCACAGTCGTTTTAGGGGCGGCAATCTCCCTCCTTATAGGCCTTATGGCCGGGATCATTCCGGCTTGGCAGGCCGCCAGGATTCGCATCGCTGAGTCGCTCCGCCAAGTGGGGTAAAAAAATAGCTTGTGGGGTGGGCACGGTTCACCAATTCCTAATAACTAATAAAAGGAGGCTGTATGAATCGCGCTGCTGTGGAACAATTGCTGGATCGTTGGATCAACGACCCTGCCTTCCGGCAGGAATTGCGGGCCGACCCCGAGGCCGCGGTGCGCCGCACCGGAACGGGGTTGGACGACACCGAATGGGCCGCCCTGCGCCAGGTTGATTGGAGCCTGCCCGATGAAGAGCTGCAATCTCGCGTGAGCAAGGCGGTTTGAGCCAATCCAGCGCTTCAGGATTGAAGAACTAATGTTGGCCACTTTTCCCGGGACCGACCCAGAGGCGGTATTCACCCAGGCGGCGGAATTGGTGACGGGGTTGGCGGCGTCTGAGGCGCAGCGAGGCCTGCTGCTCACCGCCCTGGCCGGCCTGAAACGGCAGGCAAGGGCGGATGAGGCCCTCATCTATGCTCGCCTGCCGCTGCTAGTCCATGTCGGTTGTGGCTGCAGGGTGGAGGCGGCGATGCCCCTGGCCGCCGCTACCACCCTGCTGTTTCTGGGTATCGACATCCTGGACGACCTGGCGGACGGGGACCTGCCCGAACATTGGCAAGCTCGGCGCCCGGCTGAGATCAACCTGGCGGCTGCCACCCTGTTGGCCGCCCTGCCCCAGGCCATCCTGGCCACCCTGCCCGTCCCGGCTTCGCGGCTGGCGGCCATGCAGCGCACCCTGGCCCTGGGGCTGCTTGCCATGAGTGCCGGGCAGCAGCAGGACCTGGCCCTGGCCGGGTCCACCGCGCCCGATCCCCGGATGGTGGAAGATTCGGTGGTGGCCAAAAGCGGTGAGGAAGTGGCGATGTTTGCCAAACTTTCCGCCCAGTTTGCCGGGGCGGAGCCGGCAGTGGCCGCGGCCTATGCCGACTATGGCCGGGCCCTTGGCGCCGGCGGTCAATTGGCCTCCGACTGCCACGATATTTTCCAGGCCGAGGTCAGCAATGACCTGGCCAACGGCAGCCGGACCCTGCCCATCGCTTTACACCTGCAAAAGCTGGGCGGCCGCGAACGCCGGGAGTTTTTGGCCCTGCTGGATGAGGCGCGCCTGGGGGAGGCTGCCCGACAGGAGGTGCGCCGCCGTCTGCGGGCCGCCGGACAGCTTAGACACTGTGCCCTGATCGTAGAAATTTACCATCAGACCGCCCTCAAGGCCCTGGCCCTGGCCGGGCCGCAAGAGCCTGCGGCCCAGGGGCTGAAGGTCCTGGTGGCCAAGATCTCTTTCTTTGCCAAATGAACAACGTTACCGAGATTCCGCAGCCGGAGCGACTTAAGCTGTTGAAGGAAGTTCCCTTCCTGGCCCTGCTGCCTGGGGCCGTGCTAGAGGAAGTGGCCCATCGCATGGTCTTGGAGGCCTATCCGCCAGGCACCGAGGTGGTCAGGGAAGGCGAGGCGGGCGACCGCCTCTATCTAATCGCCCAGGGGCGGGCCGAAGTGACCGCCAACCTGCCAGCCGGACCGGTGGTGTTAGCTTCCCTGGAAGCTGGCGAACTCTTTGGGGAGATTGCCCTCCTGCACCCTTCCCGACAGCGACAGGCCACAGTTACCACTTTGACCCCGCTCCTCACCCTCACCTTTTCCGGTCAAGCTTTTCAAACCCTGTTAGATTCTTTCCCAGACGCTCAAGAGACCTTAAATGCTTCGGTAGATATCCTACTGCTGGCCAAGTTCCTCAAGCAGGCCAGTCCCTTTGCCCGTCTGGACCCCCTCAGCCTTCAAGAACTGGCGGCCCGGATGGAGCGCCGGGAGGTCCCGGCCGGAACCGTTCTGGTGCGTCAGGGGGAGTTGGGCGACACCTGCTTCCTGCTCCGTTCCGGCTGTGTTGAAGTAGTGGACGAGAGCCAGGGGCGTAGTCTGGCTACGCTACGCCCGGGGGCGCTGTTTGGCGAAGCGGCTTTACTCACTGACGCCCCCCGCAACGCCACGGTGCGCACCCTGGAGCCCTGCGAATTATTAGTATTGCGGCGAGCCGTGTTGCTGGAGGTTCTGGGGACTGAACGTCAGGTGTACTCACAGATCGTAGAACTGCTCCGGCTGCGGAACCGGCCGCGCCGATGCCCCGGCATCTTGGCTCAGCAACGCACCACTCCGGAAGGTGACACCATCACCGTCCTTAAAGACCCTGTCCGGGGAGCCTATTATCGTCTATCTTCTCATGGCTGGTTCCTGTGGCAGCGGCTGGACGGCCGGAATACTATCAGGGACCTGACCTTGGAATATCTCACCGCCTTCAAGGCCTTTGCGCCAAACGTCATTGCCGAAGTGGTGGGCAGCCTAGCCGCGGCCGGATTTGTGGAAGCCTTGCCACTGCGAACAGACGTACAAGGCGGAGGCCCTCATTCATCCCGGTGGCGGAGGATACTGGCAGCAGCGCAAAGGCTGTTGGAGTGGCGCCTGGAATGGAGGGGAATAGATGCGGCTGTCAGCCGTCTTCATGAAGGCGGCTTCCATTGGCTCTTTAAGCCGGCGGTTATGGTGGTCCTGCTTTTTCTGGCCGTGGCCGGACTGGCTGCTCTTAGTCTGCAAGGGACCAAAGCTATGGACGTAATCGCTGTTTCCCCCACACTGCTGTGGTTCCTGGTGCCGGCTTACCTGATTATCCTGCTGATCCACGAAGCCGGTCACGCCTTCGCCACGAAAGCCTGCGGCTGTCAGGTACTGGGTGCCGGGATAGGCTGGTACTGGGTCTGTCCCATCGCCTATGTGGACACCTCGGACCTTTGGTTGGCCGGGCGCTGGCCTCGGATTGCCGTGAGCGTGGCGGGGACCGCCGCCAATTTTATCTCCGCCGGCCTGGCTTCTCTGGCGGCGTTCATTCTCCCAGGCTCAACCTTACCGGCATGCCTGTGGATATTTGCCCTGGTTTCCTATGTGGCGGCTATCTTATCCCTTAACCCGGTGATGGAATACGACGGCTACTATGTCCTGATGGACCTTTTGGAGCGCCCCAATTTGCGGGTCCATTGCCTGCAATGGCTTCGGGACGAGTTGCCGCAGGCCTTGAGGGACCCGGAGAGGCTACGAGGGCATTGGATGGAGATGGCGTACGCCTTGGGGTCCTTGCTTTACTTGGCTGCCATGGCGTTTCTGACTCTGGTCCTCTATCGCGTTTTTTTACAGGATTGGATGTCCCGGCTCCTTTTGGGCCCTCTCGCTGCAAGCCTGGGCTGGATCTTCGCCGTAGCCATAGTGGTGCTGTTGTCTGCAGGAGTGGCAGGAGAACTGACCAGCCTTGAGAAAGACTTTTATTAATAGGTTCTGGCAAGGTTAGGGGTTCACTTCTACAACTACCCGGGTGCCTTGGCCGGGCTGGGATTCGATGCGGCAGGTCCCTCCAACGGCTTTGGCCCGCTCGCTCATGGTCATAAGGCCCCAGCCGTGTCCTTCTTTGGGTCTGGCCACAGAGTTCTGGTCGAAACCGATCCCATCGTCAGCGATAACCAGCCGGACGCCATCTTGATCAATCTCTTTCTTCAGCACCACGCGGGTGGCCAGGGCATACTTGGCCACATTACTCAAGGCCTCCTGAGCAATACGGAACAGGGCAAGTTCCACATTCGGGTTGAGACGGGAGTCACCATCCTCGCCCAGGACTTCGATATTGATGCCAGTCCGCTTAGAAAACTGACTCCCTAACTGGTGCAACCCTCCCATGAGGCCGTAATGGTCCAATATCGTAGGCCTTAAGCCCTCCATTATGTTTCTGGCAATCTCGGAAGTCTGTTCCGCTAGCACGCCGATACCGGCAAGCCTGGAAAGCAGCTGCTCTAAGCTCTCTTTATGGGCTCGGATCATGATGCTTTCCATGGCGATATTAATACTGGTCAGATTTTGGCAGATTTGGTCGTGGAGTTCCCTGGCCAACTGCTTACGCTCCGACTCCTCCACCTCGGCCAGGCGGGCGGCCAGTCCACGCAGTTCCTCCCGTTGACGAATAATCTCCGCCTCAGTCTGCTTACGGTCAGTGATATCCTGGACCGTGCCGAAAATTCGGTTGGCATTCCCGGCCTCGTCTGTGGAAATTTCTATTCTTTCCTGCATATGACGTATTGAGCCATCGGTTAGGATGATGCGATATTCCACTGAAAAACTTTTTTTTGCCTGAAGGTTGGAACTTCGAATTTGCTGAACATTTTCACTATCCTCAGGATGCATCATTGATAAAAATTTCTTGAATGACGGAACATACATTTTCGGGTCCTTACCAAATAGTCGATAGACCTCCTTTGACCAGGTTAATTCTTCGGTTTTGGGGTCCAGGTCCCAGTGGCCTATGTGGGCAATTTCCTCGGCCCTGGATAATCTTGCCTCGCTCCGCTGCAAGGATTCTTCGGCCTGCTTGCGTTGCTCCTCCTGCCGGTCTCCTTCCAGTTGGGCATTGAGAACGGTGGAAATGAGCCGCAGGCGGTTGACCCGAGAACTCGGGATGCTGGCGGAAATTCTGGTTGACTCCGCCGCTGGAGTCGCGGTATGGACTTCCTCATGATCCGCCCAAGGAATCAAAGCGGGTCATGGTTTAGGTTGAAATATGCCTGAACCATTATTAAATCCCAAAGCAGTAGCTGAAATCTTGGGGCTTTCCCAAAGGTGGGTCTATGACCATTGGCGAGAACTCGGTGGTACCCGCAACTTCGGCCCATTGAGATTTTTCCCGGAGATCATTCGTGAGCGTCTTGAAGCGGCCCGACAGGAAGCAGAGGCCATGGTATTACAAGTTCTGGATGGACGGTGTGCTGCACAAAGAGGCCGGGGTCCGAACGCAAAGAGAAGCCCTGGGCGCGGAGGCCGCCGCCAGGCTACGCTTACAGAATCAGAAGACCCGCATCACGTTTTCACAGATGGTTAAGCTGCGCTTGGATTATGTCCAGGCGTATTGCACCTCTAATACCTACCGCCAGAATGTTGTCCGCTTGAAACCTTTCCGCTCTTGGCAGAATCTGGACCTCTCCGAGATTACCCCGGATATGATCCGGAGCCGCATAGTAGAGCTTGCCAATATCATGAGCCCCGCCTTGGCCAATAAACACCTGATCGCTTTGCGCTCGGTCTTTGAACAAGCCCTGAATGACGATTGCCTTGGACGCAATCCCTGCCGAGGCCTTAAATTCCTGCCGGTGGAGCGCCGGGTCAAATATGTGCCTTCAAATGCGGACATCGAAAAAGTTCTGGCGCTTGCCGGCGACCTCGACCGGGCCTACCTGGTAACCATCTGGCAATTGGGTGCCCGGGTCCGGGAAATCAACAACCTAACCTGGGACGACGTCGATTTCGGCCGGCGCCAGGTGCGCCTCTGGACCAGGAAGAAACGGGGCGGCCATAAGATGCCTCGGCTGGTGGAGATGAACGACCGGGCTTTTGCCGCTCTAAAGTTAGCACAATGGCACCGGGTGCCAGGCAGCCCATATGTATTTACGAATCCACATATGGTAACGAATCATCCGGAAGATTCTGGGAAATGGAAATACGACTACCGAGACAAGTTTTTTGATAATCTCTGCCGGAAGGCTGGTACCCGCGAAATAGGCTATCATGCCTTGCGCCATCAGAAGGCCAGCGCCCTGGCGGATGCGGGTTGGTCCCTGGCCGACATCCTGGCTTTTCTCGGCCATGAGTCAGCGGTGACCACGTCCATTTATCTTCACAGTTTGGGGATAAAAAAATAAAAAGTGGTACCCGAATTGGTACCCGCTAAAAAGTAGCCTTTTCGTCTTTAATATAACTTCCTTTATTTCTTATTAAATTGGCGCCCCCGACTGGACTCGAACCAGCGACACAGGGATTAGGAATCCCTTGCTCTATCCATTACTGAGCTACGGGGGCGTACGTGTGCAATTTTCTTGATCTTTCAAATGTCCAAAAAGTATCCATTCCTTAGGGATACGGTTGTTATATCTCTTGAATGCTTACATGGTGTTATGACTGCTCCCAGCCATTATACGAAAGTAGTCGTGCCCCTGCAATACCACGCACTTTGCGGTTCCCCCACAGATACTAAAAAATAATAATTACTTAATAATTCTTAATATTTTTAGCTATACTGAATCTTTTCTTGACACCCCTGCCAGGCTTGCCTATATTCCTCCCCAGGCTTTCCGCTCTTTAAATTCCGGTTATTCCCCGTCCCTTCCAGGAGGATTTCCATGCCCAAACGGCAAGATATAAACAAGGTTATGATCATCGGCTCCGGTCCCATCATCATCGGCCAGGCGTGTGAATTCGACTATTCCGGCACCCAGGCCTGCAAGGCGCTGAGGAAGCTGGGTTACAAGATTTGCCTCGTCAATTCCAACCCAGCTACTATCATGACCGACCCCGGCACGGCCGACGTCACCTATATCGAACCTTTGAATATAGACTACATGACGGAGATCATTAAGGCAGAGCGCCCCGATGCCCTGCTCCCCAATCTCGGGGGCCAATCCGGCCTCAATCTTTCCTCCGCTTTGGCGCGGCAGGGCATCTTGGAGCAATACGGCGTCCAGATCATTGGGGTGGAAGTGGATGCCATCAAGCGGGGTGAAGACCGCCAGGCCTTCAAAGAAACCATGAACTCTCTGGGCCTGGAAATGCCCCAAAGCGCCATCGCCCTTAGCGTGGAGGAGGCGGAGCGCATAGCCGAGAAATTGGGTTACCCCTTGGTCATCCGGCCGGCCTATACCATGGGCGGTTGGGGCGGCGGCCATGTCTACAACCTGGAAGAGTTGCGCGTCATAGCCGCCAGAGGTCTGTCCGCCAGTATGGTGGGGCAAATCCTGGTGGAGGAATCCGTGCTGGGCTGGGAGGAGTTGGAACTTGAGGTGGTGCGGGATGCCAAGAACCAGATGATCACCGTCTGTTTCATCGAAAATGTGGACGCCATGGGAGTGCACACCGGTGATTCCTACTGCACCGCACCCATGCTCACCATCGCTCCGGAGCTTCAACAACGGCTGCAACAATACTCCTATGCCATTGTGGAAGCCATCAAAGTTATCGGCGGCACCAACATCCAGTTCGCCCACGACCCAAAGACGGGCCGGGTGGTGGTTATCGAGATTAACCCCCGCACCTCCCGCTCCTCGGCCCTGGCCTCCAAGGCCACCGGCTTCCCCATTGCCTTTGTCTCCTCGCTCCTGGCAGGGGGCCTCACCTTGGACGAAATTCCTTATTGGCGTTTGGGGACTTTGGAAAAATACGAGCCTTGGGGCGACTACGTGGTGGTGAAGTTTGCCCGCTGGGCCTTTGAAAAATTCCCCGGCGCCGAAGACAAGCTGGGCACCCAGATGAAAGCGGTGGGCGAAGTCATGAGCCTCGGCAAGACTTACAAAGAAGCCTTCCAAAAGTCTATCCGTTCCTTGGAGATCGGCCGCCATGGCCTGGGCTTCGCCAAAGATTTCCCTAAAAAAAGCCTGGAAGAGCTCATGGACCTGTTGTGGGAACCTTCCAGCGAGCGGCAGTTCATCATGTACGAGGCCTTGCGGAAGGGGGCCAGCGTGGAGGCCCTTAACCGGCGCACCCATATCAAGTCCTGGTTTATTGAACAGATGCAGGATCTGGTAAAACTGGAAGAAGAAATTTTGACTCACCAGGGCCGTGGCCTCCCTGATGAACTCCTGGTCCGAGCCAAAAAAGAGGGTTTTGCCGACAAGTATTTGGCCCAACTCCTGAAAACTCCCGAGACCAAAATCCGCGAGCAGCGCTACCGGCTGGGGCTACGGCAGGCCTGGGAGGCCGTGCCAGTGAGCGGAGTGGAGAACGCGGTTTACTACTATTCCACTTATAATGCTCCGGACCAAGTGGAGGTGAGTCAGCGTCGCAAGGTCATGGTGTTGGGTGGCGGCCCCAACCGCATCGGCCAGGGTATAGAGTTCGATTACTGCTGCGTGCACGCCGCGTTCGCCATCCGGGATGCAGGCCTTGAGTCCATCATGGTCAACTGCAACCCCGAAACGGTATCCACTGATTATGACACCTCGGATAAGCTTTATTTCGAGCCTCTAACGGTGGAAGACGTTCTAAGTATTTATGAGAAGGAACAACCCGAGGGTGTTATCGTCCAGTTTGGCGGCCAAACGCCTCTGAATATCGCTCAGGAACTGGCCGCGGCGGGCGTCAAGATTCTCGGCACCAGCCCCGACGTCATAGACTTGGCAGAGGACCGGGATCGCTTTCGCCACACCATACGCAAACTAGGCATCCCTCAGCCCGAGAGCGGCATGGCCAGCAATATTAAAGAAGCCCTGAAGATAGCCCAGGAGATCGGCTATCCCCTCATGGTCCGCCCCTCCTACGTTTTGGGCGGCCGGGCCATGGAGGTGGTGCACGATGAAGACATGCTAAAGCGCTACCTGGCTGCCGCGGTGGAGGTGAGCCCGGAACGGCCTATCCTCATCGATAAGTTCCTGGAGAACGCCATCGAAGCCGAGGCCGATGCTATCGCTGATGGTACCGATGCTTTTGTCCCTGCGGTTATGGAGCACATTGAGCTGGCGGGCGTCCATTCCGGCGACTCCGCCTGCGTCATCCCGCCCATCAGCATACCGCCCAAGCACCTGGAGACCATATACGAATATACCCGGCGAATAGCCATGGAATTGAACGTAGTAGGTCTGATGAACATTCAATATGCCATCGCCAACGATACGGTTTTCGTACTGGAGGCCAATCCCCGGGCCTCCCGCACCGTACCCCTGGTTTCCAAGGTCTGCAACATCCCCATGGCCAGGCTGGCCACCCAGATCATGCTGGGGAAAAAGCTCTCGGACCTGGACCTCAGCCAGAAGTCCATCCCCCATTTCGGCGTCAAGGAGGCAGTCTTCCCCTTCAATATGTTTCCCGAAGTTGATCCCCTCCTGGGTCCGGAAATGCGGTCTACAGGCGAGGTTTTGGGGATGGCCGACTCCTTCGGCCTGGCTTTCTTCAAGGCCCAGGAGGCTGCCCAACAGGTTCTACCTTGTGAGGGCACGGTGCTCATTACCGTCTCAGAAACCGACCGGCCTGCCGTCCTGGAAGTGGCCCGGCAATTCCACCAACTGGGCTTCAATATCCTGGCCACCGTGGGCACTCAGAAGTTCTTGGCTGAGAACGACATACCGGCGACGCAGGTTCTCAAATTGCACGAAGGCCGGCCCAACATCGTGGATATCATCAAGAACAAGGAAATCCATCTGGTGGTCAATACCCCTGGTGGAAAGTTGAGTAAATTTGATGACTCCTACATTCGCAAAGCGGCCATTAAGTATAAGGTTCCCTACATCACCACCCTGGCCGGCGCCTTGGCCGCGGCTCGGGGCATCGCCGCGGCTCACCGCCAACAGCATCAGATCCGCTCCCTCCAGAGTTACCATGCCGGAATCATATAATGAGTGGGGGTGCTCTGGAACCGGGCAAAAAGAAGAAGATGCGCAACCGGAAAAACCTTGCACTGACGGTACTACCCTTCCCTCTTTTACATCTTTTATGAATCCGGCTTACGAGGGACGGCTTGGACCTCCGGCTCCAGGGATTGATCCTGGAAATTGTGTTATCCTGCCACTTATGCTAAATGGTTATAAAGGAACTTTTTGAATTGGTTTCCATTCTGAGACCCTGGGGACCGATTCATCTGTCCAAACTTAAGGCCTTGGCGTCTTGGCGGGCCAAACCGCCTGGGCGTGAGACTATTATTAATCTTGGAACCCACCGCTGTAAATCTGGATAAACGTCAATGGCCACTCCTCCTGGGCCTGGGTTTGGTGGGGCTGGTCCTTTTTTTCTACCAACTAGGCGCGGCCTATTTGATGGATCCGGATGAAGGCCGCTACGCCGAAATCGCCCGCGAGATGCTGGCCCTGCGGGATTGGCTCATCCCCCACCTCAACCTCTTGCCCTACCTGGAAAAACCGCCTCTGGTCTACTGGCTTACGGCCGCAAGCTTCAAGGTCTTGGGATTCACCGCGTTTGCGGCCCGTTTGCCCGTGGCCCTAAGCGCTCTGGCCGGGCTTTTTCTGGCCTACGCCCTGGGCCGGATTCTGTGGGGCCAACTGGTGGGAGTCCTGGGCGCCCTGGTCCTGGCGACCAGCATCGGCTATGTGGCCCTGGGCCGCATCCTTACCCTGGACATGACCTTCGCCCTTTTTCTGAACCTGGCCATAGGCCTGGGATACCTGGCCCTAAGCCGGGAACGCCCCCAACTGTGGCCCTGGACTTATCTAGCCCTGGCACTGGCCGTCCTCACCAAGGGGCCTGTGGCGCTGGTGCTGGCGGGGCTCATCTGGATTATTTGGGTGGTTGTCTGCCGTCGGCCCTGGCGCCCACTCATCAATCTCAAAGGCTGTCTCCTCCTGGCACTCCTCACCCTGCCCTGGTTTATTGCGGTGCAGTGGCGCTACCCGGAATTTTTTCGGTTTTTCATTCTGGAGCACCACCTCCTGCGGTTTCTAACTCCTGCCATCCACCCGGAGCCCCTGTACTACTACCTCCCCGTGCTCCTGGGACTGCTGCTGCCCTGGACCTGGCTCCTGCCCTGGGTCCTGGCGAGTGGCAGCTGCTGGCGAGACTCGGACGACCGTTTCCTGCTCATCTGGGCCGCAGTGATCGTGGTCTTCTTCTCCCTGTCCCGAGGCAAGCTCGCCCCTTACATCCTGCCGGCGCTCCTGCCCCTGGCGCTCCTGGTGGGGCGCAGTCTGACCCAACTGACCGGCCCCGGACGCTTGTCATTCAACCGCCGCATTCTCAGAACCAGCCTGATCGTCTGGGCCGTGAGCGGGGTAGCTCTGGTGGCTCTCAACTTTTGGCCCCCCGAGCCGCTGGCCCGGGCCTTGGCCCGGACTGGCTTGGCCTCACCTTATCTTCTCATGGTCTGTCTGATTTTTGCACTGACGCCTCTCATGGCCTTGCTCTGGCGCCATCTGGGGGCGCTGCCCCTGGGGGCGCTTTTGCTCAGCGCCCTGCTGCCCCTGGGCATCGACCAGGTGAGCCGGGGGCGCTCATTTCGGGAACTGGGTTTGGTCCTTAAAAGCGAGTGGCGGCCCGGCGCGGCTCTGGTGGGAGTGCAGCTTTATTCCCAGGGAGTCAGTTTTTACAGCGGCCACATCTTTCATCTTTTGGGCTGCCGCACCGAACTGGACTTCGGCGAGCGTTTAGGCGCGGAGAAAGGTTTATGTCTTCCTAATAAGGCCGCGCTGGGGGCGTTCACTGCCGCGCGTCCGGTGACCTTTTTTTTCCTGAAGGTGCATGACCTGGCCTGGCTGGCCGAGGGCTTGCCGGGCACCTTTCGTCGGCTGGCCTCGCATAAGGATTGTATTTTGGTGGCTTATGAAGGAAAATAAAAAGCGGCTTCTGGGTTTTGGGTACTGGGAAAACTGATCGTCCCTTTTTCATTCACTTATCAATAAGCTATTGATAATTTGTTAAAATTAACTAGAACCTAAACCTGTTTTAGACCCAGAACCTAAAACATAGAACCCATAACCTGTTTTTAAACCCAGAACCCGCTTTTTAATCATGCCCCAAATCCTTTACCGCTATCTGGTCCTGGAAATCTTGCCGCCCTTTGGCGTAAGCCTTTTGGGTTTTACCGCCATCGTGTTTTTAGGGCGCATGATGAAGGTCACCCAAATGATCGTGGTCAAAGGGGTGGGCCTCATCGACGTCTTGAAGACCTGCGTCTTTCTCCTGCCCTATCTGCTGGTGTTC
>Ga0172375_10008218_pt1 | contig 14091 bp, 9 predicted proteins | sample LakKiv1m_FD_114537 | JGI IMG/M metagenome (GOLD analysis project Ga0172375, IMG submission 114537) | Freshwater microbial communities from Kabuno Bay, South-Kivu, Congo - kab_092012_11.1m | ecosystem: Environmental > Aquatic > Freshwater > Lake | place: Democratic Republic of the Congo...
AATATTCGAGCCAAGAAAAAATGAGCTTGTGAATAATTACAAAATAGCACTTAAGCCTATAATAAATGCCCTTATCCAGATTGGCGCCGGAGTTTATTTTGATGACAGAAATAGTCTCAGAATTGAGGGGAAGAAAATTTCCGGTAATGCACAGTTCCAATCAAAGGATATTCTTTTAACACACGGCACTCTTCTCGTTAAAACAGATCTATTGCGGCTTGAAAAAGCGATCTCGCCTAATTTCTTCTCGATCGTTTCGAAATCAACAGAATCCGTAAGAAGCGAGACAGGGAATCTTAGTGACCTTATTGACCAGCCTATTACGGCTGATGAATGTATATTTACACTTGCTGAGATTATTAACGAAAAAAAGAAAAACATTTTACTTAAGCCTGAAGATATGAATGAAATTTATGACCTTTCCGAGAGGAAATACAAATCATTTGAATGGAATTTTGGAAGGACGCCAGAATTTGAACTCAGGTTTGGGGAAAAAAATGCGTGTTCTGTGCTGATGAAAATCAGGGAAGGAATGGTTGTTGATGTCTATATCGATCAAAATGGAACTCTGCAAAATTATCACGAGATTAACTTGCCGCTTAATATTTACAGCGTTGAACAAAAACTCTTTACAGAAAAGATTGGACAACAAGGAACATATATAGAGTCAGTATTGTCACCAGCAATACTTTATTAATACTTTTAATTCCTGAGTACGTTAATTAAAACTTGACTGGAGTTTGTGCGAAATACTGGAAAATATCAAAGATTACAACGATATCCGGAAATGGTTTTTAACTTTGTAAGGCTCCTCTAAATTGCCTAATTTTAATGTTTTAAAAAGTAAAGAAAGATCATAGATTAATGCGATTCCGTTCCGTTTTGCTCATAGCTTTTTTTTATGCCAGTTTACTGTTTTCAACAACAGATATTGTTATAAAAAGCGCGCAGATATATTCCGGTGAGACAGACCGATTTCCTTTAGTTTTTCTTGGAGGTCATTCAACTACTCTCACCATAGAATTTGATGTCCAATGCGAGACTATGCCATCTCTTTGCATAGATTTTTGGCTATGTGATGCGGATTGGAAACCTTACGAAAATCCCGCAATTAATAACACCGCTGCAAACAGACGCCTCAATTTATGGCTGGAAAAAAGACTTATCTCTGCATCAGGGGCGGACTACCATTATTCTGAAAAATACCCGAACAAGGATATAAGTTTTAATTATTCCGGCAGGTATATTGCGAAGATACTCGATTCAGATAATAATTATGAGGTTCTCCGGGAATTGAAATTTTTTGTCGTCAGTGAAAACAATTTCCAGATAACTGGTGGGTTAAAAAATTATGATTACGAGAATGAAATATTAGTTCCTGCAAATCTTAATAAAGTCCGGCTTATTTATTCTGAATTTGTTTTGCCTGCGGATTATGAGATTTATCGTTTAGCTGGTGTTATGATAATTGAAGACAGAAAAATTGATAATCCGGAAATTGTTTTAAGAGGGGATTATGATGAGAATTCTCAGATGGAGTGGAACGGGAGTAACAAATTTAAGTTTATCAAAAGAAATATTTTTCCTGGAAATGCCTATCGTACACTTGATATAAGAAATGCATCCAAACACCCTTATCCAATTGCAAATGCTAATCTGAATGGCGCTGACATGTCCCGCTTCTATCAATTGAGCCGCGGTGATATTCATGGCTCTATGAGACTTCTTCCGGATTCTGACCCAAATTCCGAATATATAACAATACATTTTACCTTTCTCCCTCCCGCGGAGAACTTACCTGGAGATATCTATCTTTCCGGTGCCTTCAACGACTGGAAGTTATCTGACGATTACAGAATGAAAAAATCCGGAGATCGTTATTCAATTAACATTGAATTAAAGAGGGGGATTTACGACTATCAGTATTATGTTTCTGCTTCAAACGAGGGTATTGATACCGGCTGGGTTATTTATGAAGGGAATTTCCCCGAGACAAGGAAAAACTACAGATTGTTCGTTCTATATAATAACCCGGGATGGGGTGGTTATGAAGAAATTATTGGCTACACAATTATTGGAGATTAAATGAAAGAGATAAGGACAGGCGTGGTCGGTGTTGGTCACCTGGGCAGTTTACATTCAAAATTTCTGGCGGCAAATAAAAATTCATTTTTTTCAGGGGTTTTCGATCTGGACAGCCAGAAAGCCATGTTACTATCTGAGGAAATTGGCTGTAAGGCTTATGAGAATCTTGATGAATTTCTTAAGGACGTTGATGCAGTTTCTGTGGCAACCTCAACCCAGAGCCATCATCCCATCGCTAAAAAGTGCCTGCTCGCCGGGAAGCACATATTTATCGAAAAACCGATCACAGTAACCCTCGAGGAAGGGCAGGAACTTATCGATATTGCCTCAGAAAAGGGACTTATTATTCAAGTGGGGCACATTGAAAGGTTCAATCCGGCAATTTTATCGCTCGAAAATTTTAATCTTGATCCTAAATTTATTCAGAGTGACCGTCTTTCATTATTCAATCCGAGGGGTACAGATGTAGCTGTTGTTCTCGATCTGATGATCCATGATATTGATATAATTCTTTCATTAGTTAAACAGGAAGTGACATCAATAGCAGCAAGCGGTGTTGCAGTTGTTTCTGATTCAATAGATATTGCCAATGCGCGGCTGGAATTTGCCAACGGTGCAATTGCGAATGTTACAGCAAGCAGGATTTCACAAAAGAAAATGCGAAAAATGCGTATGTTTCAGAAAGACGCATATATTTCGGTTGATTTCGGGAGCGGTGTTTCTGAAATATTCAGACTTGAAAGTGATCCGGCAAATATTCCGCCCGGACTTATGGCTTTGGGAAAATTAGGCGTTGAGGGAAGACAGAAATTTCTCCTTTATGAGCAGCCCGAGCAGAAAAAAGTCAATGCACTCGAATATGAGTTGGATTTATTTGTTGAAACAGTTATGTATGATAAAAAACCGGTAGTTTCGGCTGAAGACGGACTCAGAGCATTAAAAGTGGCTGATCAAATAGTTAAAAAAATTCAGGAATATCATCAAAATTTTAAAATTCAGTAAGGACAAAGGATTAGTTTATGGCTTCCGAATATACTATCGGTGTTGATCTTGGGGGAACAAGTGTTAAAGTTGGTTTAACTGATTTCAGGGGCAATATCATTCATAAGGAGTGCCTGCCTACATTCGCTGAGAAAGGGCCTGATCAGGTAATATCGCAGATCAGCGATTGTATCAGACTTGTACTCGATAATAATCTTGTTGAAGTTGAAGGGATTGGAATTGGTTCACCAGGGGCGGTAATTGCCTCGAAAGGTACGGTTGATTATCCTCCAAATTTCCCTGGATGGGAAAGTATTGCCTTGGGGAAAATTATTTCGGAAAGTTTTAGTATGCCCGCTTATGTTGAAAATGATGCTAATGCTGCCGCAATTGGTGAATTGATTTTTGGAGCCGGAAAGGATCTTGATAGTTTTATCATGATTACTCTTGGTACAGGAGTTGGCGGCGGAATTATTTTTGAAAGAAAAATATTTCATGGTACAACAGGTGCTGCTGGTGAACTTGGGCATATATCAGTTGACTATCAGGGCAGAAAATGCAAATGCGGCAATTATGGCTGCATGGAAGCTTATGCCGGAAATAATTATCTTGTCGAATGGGTTGAAGAAGATTTACAAAAACATATAAATTCACTGTTATTCAAATGGGTTCACATTGAAAATGAGGTTTTAACTCCAAAACTTATCCATGAAGCCGCTATGAAAAATGATGATTTTGCAATAAAAATGATAATAAGACTTGCTCAGGTTCTGGGATATGGTATATCATCTATCATCAACGCATCTGATATTCCTAATGTTGTTATTGGCGGCGGGGTCGCTGGTTTCGGTGAATTCCTTTTCAAACCTCTTAATGATACAATAATAGAAAGAGTGATGAAAACTCATAAAAGCAGAGTTACTCTCAGACCTGCAGTTCTTAAAAATGAGGCTGGAATTTTGGGCGCTTCAGCTCTGGTTCTTTATCAAGCTTAAAATTTATTTTTGATAGTGAAAAAATTCTTTTTTATCGTATTACTATTGACGGCTAATTATTTTGCTCAGGATATAAACTCTTCCGACACTTTTGCTGCTTTCGGGGTAATGCCGGCAGATTCATTAGCACTCCGTGATTCACTGGCATTACCGGATACAGCCGTTCAATCCGGCAAAGTGGATCTTGATGCAATAGTTTATGCTAATTCCAAAGATTCTCTTCTTTTTGATGTTAACAGCAAGATGATGTATCTGTTTGGGAAAGGGGAAGTTAAATACAAAAACGTTGAATTAAAAAGCGGACGGATTGAGACAAATTTTGAAACAAATGATCTTGCCGCATTTGGGATTGTTGACACATCTGATACTTCAAAAACCGGTTTTGCAGAAACCCCGGTGCTCTCAGAGGATAGTGAAGTTTATGAAGGTACATCGCTGAAATATAATTTTAAAAGCAAGCGTGGATTTATTTCGATGGCGCGTAATAATAAAAAAGATCAGCGCTACCTTGGTGAAAGAGTGAAGAAAGTCAGCAATGAAACATTTTTTATCAAGGACGGAATATATACGACCTGCAAAGAAGATCCACCTCACACTCATTTCAGCGCAAGTGAAATGAAAGTGATCCAGAAAGATAAAATAATTGCCAAATGGATATTTCTTTATATCGGCGGTGTACCTTTGCCTTTGCCTGTACCATTTGCAGTTTTCCCAAATGAATCCGGAAGGAGAAGCGGAATTATTCCACCTGCTTACGGAGACGACTATCTGCGCGGACAGTATTTCAGGAACTTCGGGTATTTCTGGGCTATAAGTGATTATCTTGATTTTGCTTCAAATAACGACTACTACCTCAAGGGTGGTTTCGCTACAAGGGGAAGATTCCGATATGTGAAGAGATACTCATACAGAGGAAACATTAATGCAGGATATTCCTATGTGAAATCCGGGGAGGAAAACGATCCCAACAGATCGGTATCACAGGATTATAATCTTTCAGTTTTACACAATCAGCAGATAAATCCCACAACTCAGCTCGATGCTAACCTTACTTTTCAGTCGCGCAATTTTAATTCGAATAACGCAACTCAATACGATGATCTTTTGAGAACAGATATCGTTTCTAATGCCACTCTGAGTAAAAGATGGGATGAATCAGGAAACAGCCTTACAATTAATTATAACAGGAATCAAAAATTGCAGACGGGAGATATTACTGAAGATCTTCCGACGGTCAGGTTCTCCAAATCACAAAGTTATCCTTTCCGGAAAAAAGGGTCTGCTGCATCTGCCGACCAGAAATGGTATGAACTGATTGGGTACAGTTATAACAGTCAATTCAGGAATAACAGATCAAAACAAAACGGAGTGTTGAATGTCCGTGGCGGAATTAATCACAGCCTGGGAGTATCAGCCTCACCAAAAATCGGGTATTTTAATATTTCTCCGCGTATCAGCTATACGGAAAAATGGTATAATAAATTTCAGAAAAGGACTAATTATCTTGTTGACCGAAGCACCATGCTTGTTGAGGATGGAGACACCAGCTATGTGATCACCAAGGCAGATTCACTTGTAATTGAGGATGTTCACAGGTTTTCTTCAGTCAGATCATTCGATATTGGTGTTGGCGCATCAACCAAATTATACGGAATGCTCCAGGCAAATACTTTAGGAATTGAAGCTTTTCGTCATACAATCCAGCCAACGATATCATATTCTTTTTCACCCGACTTTTCAAAGGATTTCTGGGGATATTACGATTCTTATATTACTGCTGATGGGAAAGAAGTTAGGTACGACAGATTTTCCGGGCAGATATTCGGCGGAGCCAGTTCTGGTGAAAGACAGAATATCAATATGAGCATTGATAATATTTTCGAAATGAAAACCCTGAAAGACCTCACTGACACAACCTCCGAAGCCCAAAAAATCAGGCTCCTGAATCTTTCCGGAAGCATCAGCTATAATTTTGCTGCAGACAGTCTTAAACTTTCTCAGTTAAGCCTTTCTTATCGTACGGATATTGGGAATCTGTTAAATTTATCAGGATCATCTTCCTATACTTTTTATGATTATATAGAAAGCCGTCAGGTAAATCAGTTCCTCGCATCGAAGGGAAAAGGATTATTCCGGCTTACAAATTTTAGTTTTTCAGCTTCAACTTCAATTTCCGGCGAGAAGTTATCCGGCGAGTCCCGGGATGGGAAAAATCAGGATATTGAGGAAGAAGACAATGATGTTGTCCGCAGGACTGATTACATTGCTCTTTATGAGGAACAGCCTCCTGATTTCACGATTCCATGGGATCTAAGTCTCAACTATAATTATAATCTTTCTAAACCGACACCTGATTACAGCACTGTTAATTCAGGTCTCGGACTTTCGATGAACCTGAATATTACAAAAAACTGGAAGGTTTCGTTAAGAGGCAATTATGATTTTCAGCGAAAAGAAATTTCTGCTCCCGATATAAGAATATACCGTGATCTGGAATGCTGGGAAATGAATTTTTCCTGGAAGCCGATCGGCAGATATCGCGGATTCAGATTTGAACTCAGAATTAAAGCTCCTGAATTGCAGGATCTTAAAGTTACAAGGTCTAAAGGGCTTTATTCAGGAAGGTGATAAATGAACTATTATATAATTGACGGCAATAATCTGATCGGTAAAGATCCAAAACTAAGATCCAAATCAGTCAATCTTGAGGATATGTCCCGGGAGAAACTGGCTTTTAAATTGGATCGTTATTTTTCAGATAAAAATTGCAAAGTCACTTTACATTTTGATGGCTTTCCCAAAGAGGCTATAAACACTTCCAGGCTAAAAATAAGGTTCTCTGAAAATAGAACCGCTGACGAAAAAATAAAAGAACAGATCGATGATCATAAAAATCCCAAGCTTGTAACTGTTATCACATCGGATATGAATCTTGCAGAATTCGCAAGAGTGAATTCATGCAGAATTATTAAATCGGAGGATTTTTTGAAAATGATCCGGGACTCAGAAAAAAAAGATACCGAAAGCGAGCGGATCAATTCCATTAACGAAAATGATATACGGAAAATTTTCGGAGTTTGAGATGGTTAAGATTATAGATATAGTTATGTTGGGAGACTCGATCACAGCAGGATTTGATACTTCTGATCTTTTTGATTATTCTTTGATCAGGAACTATGCTGTTTCAGGTGATTCCACCCGTGATCTCATAAACCGGTTTAACGCAGAATGGTTTACTTCAAATCCTGAATATATTTTTCTGTGTATCGGGACTAATGACATTGCCAGGAATGAAAAGGTCAGGGACATAATTATTAATATTCGGAGTATTGCCTCAAATATCAAACAACTCGTCCCCAAAGGAAAAATCGTTCTGACTTCAGTTTTTCCGGTGAGGAATAACGAAGCCCGTCCACTAAAAACAATTGCTGAACTTAACACGGCGATTGCAAAACTTGCAAAGGATTCGGACCACTTCTTCTTCAATCTTCATCCATATTTTTGTGATGCGAACGGTATGCTCAGAGAGGAGTACACATCTGACGGGCTCCACCTGACAAAGGCAGCCTACGATGAATGGGAAATAAGGCTGAATATTTTTCTCGAGCGCAATATTGAAGGTAAAAAATGGCAAAACTAAAGGTCGTAATTGCCGGAGCAGGATTTGGGGGACTCTCAGCTGCAAGGGCATTGAACTCTGTTGATTTTGAGATCACAATAATTGATAGAACTAATCATCACCTTTTTCAACCGCTTCTCTACCAGGTCGCTTCAGCAGCCCTTTCTCCCGGCGACATAGCTTCGCCGATCCGCAACATTCTGAGAAATCAGGAAAATATTATTGTAATCATGAGTGAAATACTGAGTTTTGACAGAACGAACAAACGGGTGGTAACATCCGATGGCGTTTTTATTTATGATATTCTCATCATTGCATTGGGCTCGCGGCACAGCTATTTTGGCAACGATGAATGGGAACAGTTTGCGCCAGGACTCAAAACAATAAAGGATGCTGTAAGAATTAGAGAGAGGATTTTGATTTCTTTTGAAAAAGCTGAAAAGTGTACATCTGAAACTGAGCGGGCGAAATACATGACATTCGCAATAATAGGCGGAGGCCCGACCGGAGTTGAGATGGCAGGGGCGATTTCGGAAATTGCCAGGAAAACCCTGTTAAAAGATTTTAAGATCATTAACCCATCTGATGCAAAAATTATCCTGCTTGAAGCAGGCAACAGAATCCTTCCCTCATTCCCGCAAACTCTGAGCGAAAAAGCTGAGAATGATCTCCGCCGGATGGGTGTTGAAGTTTTGCTTAATACCAAAGTAGAAAAGATCAGTAAAGGACAGGTACACCTTATCGGCGAAATTATAGAAACTGATAATATAATATGGGCTGCCGGTAATAAAGCTCCTTCCATCCTTAAGAGTCTGGAAACTGAAACGGATAATAATGGAAGGGTAGTCGTAAATTCCGACTGTACTCTTCCTGATGATAATAACGTTTTTGTGATAGGCGATTCTGCGAGATTCAGTGATAAGCATGGTCACTTTCTACCCGGCATTGCTCCGGTTGCCATTCAGCAGGGTAATTATACCGGCAAATTGCTTCGCAAGCGCTCAAAAGGAATTGCTCATTCTAAGTTTAGTTATTTTGATAAAGGAAACTTAGCAACAATCGGCAGAGCTAAAGCCGTATGTGAAATATCCAGATTTAAATTCTCAGGGTTAGCTGCCTGGGCTATTTGGGTGTTTGTTCACATTCTCTATCTTATTAATTTCAGGAACCGATACAAAGTGCTGACTGAGTGGATTTGGTTCTATATCTCAAACAGGCATGGAATCAGATTAATAACCGGTTTAGATAAAGAGTCGAAGTAACCAAAATTTATTTTTTAAGTCTTTATTATAAGGTAAATGAAAATAAATCATGATTGCCGACTGATTCTTTTAGTATTAGACAGCAAAATAATTGCAAATTATTAAGAACATTTATATTTTGCATTAACTTTAGTATTTTATTCAGATTGATTATAAAGGGTGTTATATCAACTAATTCATTCAAATCACTAACCGAGAGGTTCTTTTGAGAAAAACCTTCTTCACTATTTTTCTTTTTCTTCTTATGGTTGGATTCGCTGGCGAGTCTTATGCCCAGCTAACCACTATATGGGAAAAAGGAGCAAAAACTTTAAGCAAACCGGCATGGTTCGGAGCTGATACCGAGCGTGGTTTTGCTTTTGGTAATGTTGACGGTAACGACAGAATTTATGTTGTTAGTCGTAACGTTTCACCAAAAATCGTGATTGTTGATGCGATGACCGGAGACTCACTTGGCACTTTGCCGATGGGAACCGGGATTATTGCAGGCGGCACTTTTACACTTAACGACGTTGAAGTTTCAGCTGACGGTAAGATTTTTGCCGCAAATCTGACAACAAGTCTTACAACAAGTGCACTGAAGGTATATCGCTGGGATAGCGAAACCTCAGACCCGGTGGTTGCAATTGAATATCTTGACGCAGCAAACGCATCAAGACTGGGCGATAAATTCACCGTTGTCGGCTCTACTGCTGATAATTCGATCGCAATATACTTTGGTGCTGCAACATCAAATAAAGTTTTCAAATTTACAACCGCTGATAACGGAGCAACTTACACTCCTGAAATGATTACTCTTTCAGCTCCGGCTTCAATAGGCAGTTCTCCTGCTGTTTATCCTTCACCGACAGGATTCTGGGTAAATGGTAACGGTGTAAGCCTTATGGAATATGACGCGGCAGGACTTCAGTTAGGTACTGTTCCTGGCGGCATCATTCCTACAGGAAGTAATGCAATCCGTTATTTCGAAGACAATTCCAAGAAATTTCTTGTTGTTTTCCAGTATGGAAGTACAGCAAATAATTTCAAGTTGATTGATGTAACTGCCGGCGCTGCACTTGCTGATCAGGTTGCATTTTCATCGATACTCGGTACGGCTACAAATGCAAACGGTACCGGTGATCTGGGTCTTAAAAACAATGGCGACGGTTCATACGATGTTTATACCCTTGTTACCAATAACGGATTGGGTAAATACAAAATATGGCCTGAAAATGTTAATACCGGTGTAGTCGTTTCTTCGTATCCGTATGAGATCGGATTCGAAAGCGGTCTTGTACCCGGAGAAGGCTGGTCAGGCAATTTCTGGAATCGCGGCGCAGAACCACATTCAGGAAGCTGGTCTGCAAAGGTTTCATACAACTATTCATCTATTCATGAAGCAATTCTTCTTTCACCAAGATTCGATCTTCCTGCCGGACACCGGGTAAGGTTCTGGTGGAAGGATGATGACATTACCAATAAAATAATTGGACAGGATACAACTTTCTTTGAAGTTTCTGTAAATGGCGGTGTAACATGGACTACATTAGCTTCACTTTCTGCCGCATCCTCAATGTCCGCTTATGAAGAGGTTACTTTAGATCTGAGCAGTTATGCCGGAGACGGAACATACTTCAGATTCCGTGACAAAACCAACGCAACTTCTGCTGCTTACGGTGCAGGCGTTGACGATTTTATTGTTGAAGCAATTCCGCAGTCTTCAATGGACTGGCATAACCTTCAGTGGCCAGGTGATGCAACAATTACACAGGGCGAAACAGTTACTGTTTACACACAGGGCTGGGAGCCGGGTGTCACAGATTCATCACAAACTGCCGGTGCAGGAATTGAAGTCTGGGTCGGTCTGAGCACACAGGACACTGATCCTTCAACCTGGGAAAACTGGGTAGTTGCAGTCTATAACCAGGATCAGGGAAATAACGATGAATATATGGCTGAACTGGGCGATGGTTTAGCTGCCGGAACATATTATTATGCAAGCCGCTGGAGACTGGACAATGGACCGTTCACATATGGCGGTTACAGTGTTAGCGGTGGTGGATTCTGGGACGGCACGAACAATGTTTCCGGAGTTCTGACAGTCAATCCTATTATGATCACGTCATTCCCATACACAGAAGGTTTTGAAGACGGCGTAGTTCCTCCGACAGGATGGTCGAATCCGGATGGTTTCTGGACAAGAGGTACTGAAGCTCATTCAGGATCATATGCTGCAAGAGCTGCTTATAACCATTCAGCAGCAATTCCTGCAATCCTAACTTCACCTTTGATTCAACTTCCACAAAATTATGGTATCAAATTCTGGTGGAAAGATGATGATATCACAAGCGGTAAAGCAGCTACTGATCCTGATAAGGAAAAATGGCTTGCTGATATGGGCGAAAGAGGAATTGAAGTTGCCGGACACGATACAACTTATTTCGAAATATCAACAGATGGTGTTGCATGGACAACCTTAGGATTCCTATCTGCCCCATCCAATCAATCAACATATAACGAAGCTTATTTTGACCTTGCATCATACGGTGGACAGGATATCTGGGTAAGATGGAGAGACGTTACAGACGCTTCATTCAGCGCCTGGGGAATTGGTCTTGATGATATCACCATTGAAGAGAATCAGGCGCTTCCTCCGGACTGTGCAACCAATCCGGTTCCAGCAGATTCTGCTACAAACGTAGCTGTTACAGCAGGTGTTTCCTGGACTGCGGCAAGTGGATTGCCTACCGGATACAAGGTATATCTTGATACAAACAATCCTCCGACAACAATGGTTTATGATGGCAATAACACATCAGTTAATCCTGATGGCAACTTTGCTTATTCAACTGAATATTTTTGGCAGGTTGTTCCTTACAATGCATCAGGCGATGCTGTTGGCTGTGCTGTCTGGTCATTTACAACTGAACCCGACCCGACGGTTATGCCTCCGTTTGGTGAGGATTTTTCCGGCGCAACATTTCCGCCGCTTAACTGGAAGAGATACACTGGTTACTATGGCGCTTCGATTACATTGACGAGTTCCACTTTAGGCTGGATTCTTGATGATTTCGGAAATGTTACATCACCTGTTAATAAATCAGCAAGAAATAATATCTATGGAACCACAAGAAATCACTGGCTGATGACTCCTCCAATTGATCTTGGTGATGGCAGTGTAGCTTATGATCTCGATCTGGATATCGCTCTTACGCAGTATTCAACGACTGCTCCGGGCGTTCTTGGTCCTGACGACAAATTTGCTATTGTTATCTCCACTGACGGCGGCACTACCTGGACAAGCGATAATACTTTAGCTTATTATGACGAATCAACACCGATCTCAGCTACAGGCGATCATGTTAAAATAAGTCTTGAAGGTTATACAGGCGTTGTAATGTTTGGTTTTTATGGAGAATCAACAGTTTCGAACGAAGACGTAAACGTTTATGTTGACAACGTTACGGTTGATGAACAATCAACAGCTCAGGAAGTTACATTTAACGTTATGGCTGACTGGAACATGGTTTCAGTTCCGCTCGTTGCTGAAGATATGACAAAAGCTTCATTATTCCCGACAGCAACTACTGATGCTTTCTGGTTCAATAACGGTTATGTTTCATTAGATACGCTTGCAAATGGTGAAGGTTACTGGCTGAAATTTGCTGAAGCTCAGCAGGTTACAGTTACCGGACAGCCACCTATGGCAGATATTCCGCTTATGGAAGGCTGGAACATGGTCGGCATTTACGATATCGATGTTAACGTTGCTGATCTCGTAACCAATCCTCCGGGAATCGTGACCTCTTCATTCTTCGGATATGACGATGGTTATTATTTTGCAGACGTTCTGCATCCTGGAATGGGATACTGGGTTAAAACAAGTGCCGCTGGCGTATTTGTTAACCAGGTTGCCAAAAAAGGTGCTGTAAAATCCCAGTCATCAATACCTCAGGAATGGGCACGCATCAACATTACCGATGCAGCCGGAAAATCAATGACACTCTATTTCCAGGGTGAAAATGCCGGTGCAAATTACGATATGCCTCCTGCTCCTCCTGTTGGAGTATTCGATGTACGTTTCGCCAATAATACTTTTGCTGCTGATCTTGCAAGCGGACCGCAGGAAATTCAGTTGAGTTCTGTTACTTATCCGGTTAAGGTAAGCGTTAGTGGTACCGATCTCAGATTAAGAGACAGAATCACCGGTGAAATTGTTAATGTTATGCTGACAGACGGAAGTGAAGTTACTATTTCTGACAGCAGACTTTCAAGCATCGAAGTATCAGTTGAAGTTATGCCTTCACAGTTTGAACTTGCTCAGAACTATCCGAATCCGTTCAATCCAAGCACGACCATCAAATTCGGTCTGCCGGAAAAATCAAACGTTTCTCTAAGAGTTTTCAACTCACTCGGTGAGGAAATTGCTACCATTATTAATAAAGAAATGGAAGCCGGATATCATCAGGTTAACTTTAATACTGCTTCTTACGGATTATCATCCGGAGTTTATTTCTACAGACTCGAAAGCGGTAGTTTTGTTAGCATCAAGAAGATGGTTCTGCTGAAGTAATATTCTGCGAAATATCTTTTTAATAGGAGGCTGCCTGAATAAGGCAGCCTCTTTTATTTTGCGGTGGGGGAGTGAACCGAACATAATTCCTAAAAGTGCCAAATCGAAACTTTTAATAGAGTTATCTTTTGAAAAAAATTCAGGTAATCGGCAATTGCATATTTGTTCGAAGATATTATGTCTCAGTTGGAATATTTAATATAAATAATTATGTTTATAGCAACTTAAAGAGAAAATTTCTATTAGAAGTGACATCAAAATTTACAGCCATTAAAACAATTTGATTTTACTTGTTTTTCGGTCGAAAAAAGTACCATTTAATAAGGTGCAGAGAAAATTAATCAGAAATGAATTGGAATCATAAAATAAATTGTTGAACGAAATATGATAGATTACAATCGTTACTTCAGTTTGTAATTTGGAACATTACCTATGATGATGTTAATATGCATTTGAAAATTAATTGTGACGTTATAATTAGACGTGAAATTTAATTAATTTCACGAGTGGTGTATAAATAAAGCTCGGGTAGTGAATTTATAAATGTTAAATACATGAATGATTGGGCAAATTTATTATTCATAACTTTTGCAT
>Ga0172375_10008219_pt1 | contig 14091 bp, 11 predicted proteins | sample LakKiv1m_FD_114537 | JGI IMG/M metagenome (GOLD analysis project Ga0172375, IMG submission 114537) | Freshwater microbial communities from Kabuno Bay, South-Kivu, Congo - kab_092012_11.1m | ecosystem: Environmental > Aquatic > Freshwater > Lake | place: Democratic Republic of the Congo...
AAGAAAACAGAATTAATGTCTTAGTAGCTACTGATGTGGCAGCTCGCGGTATAGACGTTAAAGATATAAGTCATGTCATAAACTTTGATCAACCGGCTACTTACGAAGATTACGTTCATCGTATCGGTCGTACAGGCAGAGCAGGCAAAAGTGGCTCCGCGATTACCTTCGTCGACTAATACGTACCATTGACCTTGTGAGGTATAATATAGGACAATAGAATCAATTGTTCCTTAAATAATCTCACAAACCACAGGAGGTGGCGAATGAAAGGTGTGTTTCTGATTACTCTCCTTGTAACCATTATGGTTGTGACATATGTCACGCCTGTGGTTGCGGACTCAGGTTGGAACGTCAAATATTATTCCGACCCGGCAATTTGCAGCAATCCTGGCTGCGTGCCTGGACAGATATATTTTGAAACTACAGTACCCGGAGATATCTTCCATATGAATTACCCGGACGGAAAAGTAAATGGTCTGGGTAATGATCGGTGGGGATCTATCTGGAGACAGACGATCAATTTTTCGGAAGGGAACTATGTTTTTTACGCCAGTCACGATGATGGCGTGATGATTTTCCTGAATAACACAAACATCATGGATGTGGGTGTTTCCGAAAATAACAACCTTGCTTGTCCTGCCCGCCATTTAAATGGAAATGTCGACGTCACTGTTATTCACAAAAATACCGGTGGTCCGGCAAATATTAATGTCTGGTGGACCAAAAATGAATCTGACGTCTGTCTGGAACCTGTCACTGATAAATTTCTCAATGTTTACACAGGAGAAGATGGTTCCAGCTGGGTAGTCTACGAAAACTACACAGAAAGACCGGTTGTCCATTATTGGAAATATGGACAGGAAACAGTTACCCAGGCCTATTGGCAGGTGGACGGAACCAATCTTTGGATGTACATTCCGGACGAAGCCGACAGCTTCTTGGCGGTGGATAGTAGCGGTCGCTTCCTAATCCCGCTAATCCACAATGGTGCAGAGTCATCCTGGTACATCGAAAACGGCTGGCTCAAGCGGAAATCGGTATTTGTAACCGATATGGGTAATGGGCTGGCAAAGGTGACTTATACCCACGGATCACGACTGCAGGTTAGCATTAACTACCAGGGTGGAACGGCGGAAACAAACGACACGTTGTGGCAGACTGATAATGACATCGATTTCTATTTCATCACCCCCGCCAATGCCATAACCTTCGAACTGCACGGTGGTTCACGCCCGATTATTGATGCAAACGCAGACTGGTCCTGGGCAAACGAACCGGATTCGCGCATTGTCGCGATATGTTATATCTTTGTCCAGAAAAACAATCTCGGCAAGGATGAAATTATCTATGCCACCTACGCCAACCCCACACAGGTAAAGATCTATTATTACCTGAAAGGGGACAACACCGAACACAGCACTCTCTTCACACAAGACTCCGATTTCTATCTGTATTTCCAAATACCGGAAAACCTGATCTCGTTTAAGGTTGATAAGGGGCCGGTACCGGCAATTACGCCTGAAGTCAGTGCCAGATGGGAAAACGGTGCAGATAGATGGGTAGTGCGAAAAGCTCCCGTTTTTATCTCAATATTTCTACCATTCATCAACAGATAAGCGTTTGTGAATCTATTAGACCCCTCCACCCGGAGGGGTTTTTATTTGCTAAAAGAAGGTAAAATATAGACAATGTTGGAATTCAAAATTAAATCGGCATATGAGCCTACCGGTGATCAGCCAAATGCAATCGAAAAACTGTCACAGTCAATTTCTCAGGGAAATAACGACCAAACTCTATTAGGAGTTACGGGTTCAGGAAAAACATTCACTATTGCCAAAGTAATTGAAAAGGTACAACTGCCTACATTGGTTATTTGCCACAACAAAACACTAGCCTCTCAGCTTTATCAAGAATTTAGAGATTATTTTCCTGACAATGCTGTCAGTTATTTTGTTTCGTACTACGATTATTACCAACCGGAAGCATATATCCCAACCACAGACACATATATTGAAAAAGAAGCTGACATCAATCCCGAGATTGATAAGCTTCGTTTGACTACGACAGCCAATCTTCTTTCCAGACCGGATAGTATCGTCGTTGCTTCTGTTTCATGTATTTACAACATTGGTTCACCGGTTGACCAGGAAAAGAATTTGCTTACGCTGGCTAAGGGACAAGTAATTGCCCGAGACACAGTCTTGATGAGACTATCTGATCTTCAGTATCAAAGGACATCGGCAGAACTTACCCGCGGAAATTACCGCGCAGTTGGCTCCACAGTTCAGTTGTTTCCCTCATACAAAGATTGTATTTATTCCTTTACTTTTGAAGGAAGTGTTCTGGCTAACATTGAAGTCTTGGATCCTTTTAACTACACCCATATCGACGATCCTGACCTAGAAAGAACAGGATGGTTAACACTTCATCCCGCCAAGTTGTTTATAACTAATCCAAGGACACAGGGAGATGCCATTGACCGTATCCGCCATGATATGCAGCTTCAAGTTGAGTCGTTTAAAAAAGCCGGCAAGATGATAGAGGCTTACAGGCTGGAACAAAAAGTAAATTATGATCTTTCGATGCTTGAAGAGGTAGGCTATGTCAGTGGTATTGAAAACTATTCCACATACTTTGATGGACGAAATCCCGGAGATCCACCATATGCTTTACTTGAGTACTTTAATTACAACGTCAAGAAATTTAAGAAGGCAGGCTTTTTGACTGTAATCGATGAATCTCACATCAGTCTTCCTCAGATAAGAGGTATGTATAACGGTGACCAAGCCAGAAAAGATAACCTTATAAACTTTGGTTTCCGTCTTCCCAGTGCAAAAGATAACAGACCCTTAACTTTTTCAGAATTTAGTGCCCGCACTCCTATAAGTCTATACTGTTCCGCTACCCCAGGGGAGTATGAATTGTCTCTATCCCGTAGTAGTAAAATCCCCACTGTCGCGGAGCAACTCATTCGCCCAACAGGATTATTGGATCCTGAAGTATTTGTCCGCCCCACAGCCGGTCAAATTGAAGATTTATCTAAAGAAGTTATCGCCCGTAAAGCAAAGGGAGAAAGGGTTCTGATCTTGACCATGACCAAGAAAATGGCAGAAGACCTTACGGAACATCTCAAAGAAAAATACAACCTTAATGTTGAGTATCTTCATTCAGATGTAAAAACTTTAGATCGTGCAGATATTTTAGACAAACTCCGTCTGGGCAATTTTGATTGTCTTGTCGGAATTAACTTACTTCGTGAAGGTTTGGACCTACCTGAAGTTTCGCTCGTAGCCATTCTTGATGCCGATAAAGAAGGATTCCTTCGTACTCCAAGAGCTCTAATTCAATCAATGGGTCGTGCTGCCCGCCATGTAAATGGTCAGGCAATTCTATATGCCGATAAAATCTCAGACTCGATGAGAGAAGCTATAGGAGAGACAGAACGTCGTCGTAAGATTCAAATGCAGTACAACATAGATAATGGAATTACTCCGGTAGGTATCAACAAACCAATTAGAGAAGCATTGTTGCATAGAGAGAATATTTCTCAAACACCAAAGATAAAGGAACTATCGGAACATGGTTGGACAGAAATAGAAGACATAAACGCAGAAGCTCTTACTCCTCAAAAGAAAAAGGTTTTGATAACAAAACTAAAAAAGATGATGACTGTAGCAGCCAACTCTTGGAATTTTGAGCTGGCAGCCAGATATCGTGACACTATAAAAAAATTAACCTAAATGAAAGAAACCGCACATCCTACTACCCTCTGGGAAAATAAAGGCAAAACTTGGAGATTTACATGGTACGAAGGTAGTGAAATACGAAATTTCGAGCCATTTAATCAGGTCTACGGACTAATTTTTAATGAAAATGGTGAAGTATTAATACAAAAAGTAGGTAAATCGGACTGGTGTTTGCCTGGAGGTACAGTTGAAAAAGGGGAATCTGATATCGACACGCTTCGTCGTGAATTAATAGAAGAAGTCGACGCAACTATAAAGAATCCAATTCTTCTTGGCGGTCAAAAAGTCGAAACGATTGACTCTGAAAGCGGCGCCCCATCAAGTGACGATTTTTACTTTCAACTCCGACATTACTGTGAGCTTGATGAGTTACTTCCTCAAACACCTGATCCGGACAACAATGTGTTTCATGACCGAAAATTCGTTCCTGCAGAAGAGGTTAATGATTATTTAAAATGGGGAGTCACAGGCGATGCTATTGTATCTTTGGCAATTGTCCAATACAAAAACAGGAATAACTAATGAAGGTATTTGTTGGGCTATTTTCTAAGACCCTTTCCTATTACAACTCGCCATTCTCCTTCTGGCAACCAAGGATGCGTATTTGGTTCACCACCATGGCTTAAACCAATAGCTTCCAAATAATCGTTAAATTCGCTAGTAAGATCTCCAGGCTCACTGTAGCTTCTTCCCACCATCAATTTTGATTTTATTGTTTTAACCATTTCCTTCGACATATTGTCGTCAACTGCTTGTGTAGATTGGTTTTCTATGAAAAAAATAAATTTAGTATTTTGTCCTGTTTTTTCAGTAAGTTCTTCAAGTATTTCCTCGTAACTTTCGGGTGATGGTGCCATCATTACAACAAAGTCGGGATATACTCCCTTTGGTAGTTCCCTAGCATAATCGTTGAATAATATTCTTTCTCCACCTTTTCCGGTTTCCAGACCTTTGGCTGAGACTTTGTTTGTATTCGTATCCATAGGGTCAACACCCAAAGCCAGATCGTTATTACCTAAGTTAATACAAAATAAACCTCCACAACCAACTTCAAAAATGATTTTCCCTTTATTTTTTCTATGTTCAGTAATTGCAGAACTAACTCTTTCCGAATCTGTTGTTATCTCGATGGGTTTGGGTAAACCTCTCTCTTTTTTAAGCCTCTGTTCCCTAAGCAGCTTATCTATATCAATAACGTTAACTCTATGATCTTTCTCGTCCATGATTCAGTTTATATCATAAGAATTACAAGTCTTAAATATTTCGGGTATTTTAAGGTGATTTCTGGTAAAATATAGAGTCATGCCCGATATATCACCAAGCACACATTTGATCATAAGAGGAGCTCGTCAGCATAATTTAAAAAATGTTGATCTGACCATACCTAAAAACCAGCTGGTGGTCTTCACCGGTGTTTCAGGAAGTGGTAAATCCAGTATGGCTCACGACACAATTTATGCTGAAGGGCAGCGTAGATATGTTGAGTCTCTTTCTTCTTATGCCCGTCAGTTCCTTGGTGTAATGGATAAACCTGATGTGGATCAAATCGAAGGACTTTCTCCTGCTATTCTGATTGACCAAAAGCAGGGAAGTCACAATCCACGTTCTATTGTTGGTACCGTTACTGAAATTTACGACTATCTTCGTTTGTTGTTTGCCAGAATTGGACATCCTCACTGCCCGAACTGTGGTCGTGAAATCATGCCTCAAGACATTACCCAAATTCTAAAGTCTGTAGTAGATATGGCAGTGACACACACTTCATATCAAAAACAGAAAGGTACTCGAATAATGGTTCTTGCACCGATAGTAAAGAATCAAAAAGGTGAGTTCAAAGAGCTTTTCCCATCTTTGTTAAAACAAGGTATTACTGAGGTAAGAGTAGACAATAAAATTCTTTCCACTCAATCTACCTTATCTTTATTCAAAAACAATCGTCATCACATTGAGGCCGTTATCGATAAATTGGTGATTGGCCAAGTTGGAGGACAGACTGAATATGAGAAACAAAGACTCATAGACTCAATCGAACAATCTTTAAAAATAGCGGACGGTGAAGTGGTCATCAGTATTGTTTCGGATCCTTCTTTGTCTTTTCCTACAGAACCGCAAGAGATGGAAGATCATCTATTCTCGCAAAAATTATCTTGTCCTGTCTGCAATATCTCAATCCCCGAAATACAACCAAGATACTTTTCTTTCAATGCTCCAGATGGTGCCTGTCCGGACTGTACGGGATTGGGAACAAAGATGGTTCTGGATACCGACTCGGTTATCTCTCCTAGCCTAAATTTATTGGAAGGGGCAATTATTCCTTTGGCGGCACAGTTCGAACAAAGAACCTGGTTGGCAAAATTAATTATTGAAGCCTTGGCTTCAGTAGACTTTGCGGCAAACACACCTCTTTATCAAATGAATGAGGAACAGAGTAAGGTACTCTTTTATGGTACAGGTGATAAAAATTACTCAATAAAAGGTATTAACCGACACGGAAAGAAAGTTGTTTGGAAAAGTAAATATGAAGGCTTATCAAAAGAATTTGAGCGTCGCTACGAAGAAACTTCTTCGGAGTCTTTGAAAGAAGAAATCGAAAAGTATCTAATTAGAAAAACTTGTCCAACTTGTAACGGTACAAGGTTAAAACCTGAAGTGTTGGCAATCCACGTTGATAATAATTCTATTAGTGAAGTTACCTCGTGGCCCATCGGAGAGACCGAGAAATTCTTTAAATCATTAAGGGACAAACTTACCAGCACGGAAATCCAAATAAGTGAGCCAATAGTAAAAGAAATATTGGATAGATTAAATTTTCTTGTCTCAGTTGGTCTGGATTACCTCACACTTGGTAGAGAGTCGGGTACACTTTCAGGTGGTGAACTTCAAAGAATAAGACTTGCTAGCCAAATTGGTTCGCGTCTTACGGGTATTCTCTATGTATTGGATGAACCAACAATAGGCCTTCATCAAAGAGATAATGCAAGATTAATAAAGACACTTAAAAATCTAGTTGAGCTGGGAAACTCTCTGGTTGTCGTAGAGCACGACCAGCAGACCATGGAAAGCGCCGAACATATTGTCGAGTTTGGTCCTCACGCCGGATACAAAGGAGGTGAAATTACCTTCCAAGGAACAGTAGAGGAAATGAAACACTCTAATTGCCTTACCGGTCAGTATCTTTCCGGGAAAAAGGTTATCTCAGCCAAAAGACCAAAACTTCCTCAAGAAAGTCCAGGATCAGTTAGGTTAACAGGCTGTAATCACCACAACCTAAAAGATGTCGATGCGGAATTCCCATTAGGAAGATTTATTTCTGTTACGGGAGTTTCCGGCTCCGGTAAATCTTCACTTGTAGTCGAAACCCTATATGAGGCATTGTCTCAAAAATTAAACCCAATGCACCGTAAGCAAGATATTCGTTACGGTACCATCACGATCCCGGATATCGTCAAAAGAGTCTCTTTAATTGATCAAAGTCCTATCGGAAAGACTCCGAGAAGTAATCCTGCCACTTATACAAAAGTATTCGATCACATAAGAACACTATTCGCCAACACTCAAGAGGCAAAATACCGCGGTTACAATCCGGGAAGATTTAGTTTTAACGTCAAGGGTGGTCGTTGCGAAACCTGTCAAGGTGACGGTCAACTAAAAATAGAGATGCAGTTTATGGGAGATATCTATATTACTTGTGACACATGTAAAGGAACTCGCTTCAACGAACCGACACTTGAAGTCGAATATAAAGGAAAAAATATAGCTCAAGTACTGGATATGACAGTAGACGAATCAGCAGAGTTCTTCAAAAATATGCCCCCAATTAAGAAAAAAATCGACACCATCCAAAAGGTCGGTCTTGGATACATGAAACTTGGTCAATCTGCACCTACGCTTTCCGGTGGTGAGGCACAAAGAGTAAAACTTGCAACCGAGCTATCCAAGACAGGAAGTGGCCACACAATTTATATCTTGGACGAGCCGACAACAGGATTACATTTTGAGGATTTGAACAAGCTCGTACAAACTCTAGTAGACTTGGTAAGTCAAAACAATACTGTTATTGTTATAGAACACAACCTCGATATTATTAAGAATTCAGACTATATTATTGATATGGGTCCTGAGGGAGGTAACTCAGGTGGAGAGATAATTGCTACGGGAACTCCTGATAAATTATCCGAAAGATACGAAACTCCGACAGCCCTAGAGTTAAAAAAGATATTCTGATAAATATTAATGAAAATAAAAACTGCCCCAATAATCGTCGCAGTTTTGTTCTTATTTCTATTCTTTTCCGGAATTCAAAATGTATACGCAATTCCGAAGTTCAACACCAAATTTCAGATCTACTACAAGGTAAATCCAAATGGTACGACTCATGTTAATTATGTTGTCGATCAAAGGAATAACTTGTCTATCGTCTACGCAACTGACTTTAGTCTAAGTGTAAATGAAACAAGAATAGATAATGTCAAAGTTACCGATGAGGGTGTAGGGGTGATTCCTGATGTGGTAAAAAGTATCAATCAAACAACTATCTCTTTTTCTTTTGCCAATAAAATTGTTGGAAAAGACAAGAGCCATCTTTTTACGATTGAATACGACACTGCGGATATTGCTACTCAATTTGGAAATACCTGGCAGATCAACATCCCAAGACTCGAGTCTGATGAGAATGTGTCTGAACAATCTGTGGTTCTAACTGTACCGCCAAATTTTCCTGCTCCTGCCTATATCGACCCCAAACCTGATATTGTCAACAAGAACGTCTATTATTTTAGCGGTACACGAATGGCAAATAAACCGGTAAGTGCAGTCTTTGGAAAAACTCAATACTACCAAGGAAAGTTAATTTATCATCTTACAAACGATCAGAAAGAAAGGGTGAGGACAGAAATTGCACTACCACCTGATACTTCATATCAAACAGTCTGGATAGAGAAAATGGATCCTGAACCTGAAAGTGTATATCGCGATGAAGACGGGAATATACTCGCAAAATATATTTTGGGGCCGTTGGAAAACAAAGACGTCGCCGTTAATTTTTCTCTTAAGCTCGACTTTTTACCAAAACCGACATTGATTCAACCATCGGAGAGCTATATTCTATCGAATTCAATTTGGAACTACGACAATAATGTTTTTACTATTCCGGAACTCAAAAATTTAGTCACCCCAAAAACTATTTTTGACTATGTGGTAGATAAACTCAAATACGATTATGAAAAATTAAATAGACAAAGGTCTTTAATTGTTCCGGCTGCCGAAAGCATGATCAATGGTCAGAGTGCTATTTGTACCGACTTTACCAACGTCTTTGTCGCGTTATCCAGAAAAGCAGGTATTCCCACAAGAGAGATTCAAGGATTTGCCATCTCAGAAAACCCGGACCTAAAACCATTATCACTTGATCAAGATGTATTACATGCTTGGCCTGAATATTTTGACAAAACAAAAAATACCTGGATTCAAGTAGATCCGACCTGGTCAAACACAACAAGGGGTATTGATTACTTCAATAAATTAGATTTTAACCACATTGCCTTTGTAATCCACGGAACAAAACCGGATTATCCCATCCCTGCCGGAGGATACAAACAAATTGGAGTAAAGGGAAAAGATATTACTATCGACCCAATTACAGAAAAGCAATTCCCGACACCAAGTTTCAAAATTCAATTTATTAAACAAGAGGGAAAAGAGATCATTTTTAACATTTCCAATTCTCAAGGTGTTTCCTTTACGGGGAATACGATAGTTTCCGGAGATGAATACTTGGAAGAGACCGAGAGGGTTATCAATATCGCCCCTTTTTCAAGTACCGAATACCGTATTAGGATTAAGAAAGCACCATACATAGGTATAAAAACAATTAAAGTTATAATCTATATCAATGGAGAACGATACGAACAATCAGCCACTATCACACCATCCATCACTCAGATTGGAATTCTTGCCGGAATCGGAGGCTTTTTGGCAATCGTTGCCATCGCATCCTGGAGTCTATATCTTCGAAAACGAAAGCCACAAACCCCTTTATATAGGTAAGTCGATAGATCTAAGGACGCGTTTAAAGCAGCATTACGAAGGGTTTACTACGGGCACCACAAAAGCCCTTCAATTTGTCCCCCAAACAAAAACCATCTACCTCAAGCTGGTAGAAAATGATATCGAGGCAATTATTACTGAAGCTAATTACATTAAAACTTTTAAGCCTAGATACAATTCTGTGGTTAAAGATGACAAGTCAAATGTATATATCATTTTTACCAACCCACCGGATACAAAAATAAAGATAATACACGCTACCGATATTGAAACGTTGGATCTGGATGATTATTCAAAACAAATTTGGGGCCCCTATACCTCATCGTATGTGGCTCAAATATTAGTCAAAGAAGTTAGAAATATTTTTGGTTTTTGCAACGCCCCTTTCAATGCCAGAAACAGAGCTTGTTTCAATTTTCACTTGGATCATTGTCCTGGTGCGTGCAAGGGATTGATGACTGTAGAAAAATACCAAAGACATCTGGGTCAGGCAAAAAAATTTCTATCAGGAAAATTTATTCTACTGGAAAGGCATCTCACCGCAAAAATCAACAGAGCAATAAAAAAACAAGATTTTGAAAGCGCAGAAATAATTAAATGGCAGATAAAAAGTCTCCGTCAGGCCGTAGGGACAAAAAATGCCAGTTTGTTGCTTAAGCTATCAGATTCATCTGACATTATTCAGTACAAAATAGTTACTACGTTAAATCACCCTCTGCTTAAAAAAGCTCCTTTTAGACTTGAATGTTATGATCTTGCACACTTACAAGGTGAAAATTATGTTGGTTCAATGGTTGTTTTTAAACACAGTCAGCCATCCTTACCTGATTATCGTCATTTTAAAATATTGCTACCGGACAAATCTGATCCGTATGCAATGCGTCAAGTTTTATCCCGCCGTTTTAATCATCCGGAGTGGGGGACACCTGACTTAATTGTTTTGGATGGTGGAATACCCCAGCTTTCTATTGCTTCGGCAGTTATTCCTCCGGAAATTCCGGTTATTGCCTTAGCAAAAAAACACGAAACGATATATTTTTATAGTGAAGACCGAAAAGTTGTTTCTGTAAACCTAAATCTGGAAAATCCGATTCTGAATATATTTAGAAGTATCCGCGACGAGGCACATCGTTTCGCAAATACTTTTCACAAAGAGCAACGTAAAAAAAGCCTAATCAAGTAATATACTTAAATAGATGAAGTCGATACTCCGTCATACTCTTATTAACCTTCTGGTTATATATTTAACCGATATTCTGTATCCCGGTTTTTCGATATTGCATGATCTTAAGACGCTTCTCACCGCAGCCATTATCTGGTTTCTCCTAAATAAGATCGTCAAACCCGTTATTAAGATATTGCTTTTACCGATAAACTTGATCACTCTTAATCTATTCTCTTGGGTAATCGGTCTCATAACGCTTTTACTTCTACAAATAATTGTCGGGGAAATAAAAATTACTCCTTATGACTTCCCCGGAATTTTCTACAACGGTTTCTCAATACCCGCCTTCCACCTAAATCTGTTCTTTTCGTACCTAATTACTTCTACCTTCCTAAACTGCCTCCACAGCGGAATTATGTGGTTAATTAGAAAGGATTCCGATTAACGTATATAATCACCTAGAATATGACCATAGCTCTAATACTCCAAATTTTTGTCTCGTTAGCACTAATTGTGTTGGTTACCTTGCAATCAAAGGACGCCTCCCTAGGTTCAGGTTTTGCCTCAGCCACAAACAGAGGTTTTCATACTAAAAGGGGACCCGAAAAAATGATCTATCTGATTACGGTCTTTTTATCTGTTGTTTTTGTCGTCCTGTCTTTTCTTAATATTGCTATTTGGAAATGATCAAAAGTTTTCGCGAAAGAATCTGGTTTATCAAAGGATTTTTTCGTAAATATATACTTCAAATTCTATTAAGTCTTGGGATCACGATTCTTGTGGCAATCGTTGGAAGTGTAATAATGGCAAAATTACCAAAGACAAAGACTCAATACAAAATTGGATTAATAGGGCAGTTCACCGCATCCCAGCTACCATCGACAATTATAAATTTCTTAAACGCGGGGCTGGTAACAATAAACGATAAACAAGAGCCGGTTCCATCACTCTCCAAAGAGTGGAACGTTGAGAATGAGGGTACAACATACACATTTAAACTTAGAAGCGACATCAAGTGGCTTGATAATACCCCTGTAAAGGCATCAGATATCAAAATTTCTATCCCAAATATCACAATCGAAACCCAAGACCCGGATATCATTCGTTTCAAAATTCCAACCAAATTTTCACCTTTCCCTTCTCTTTTAACAATTCCACTGATAAACGAACAGGGGAAAATCGCCGGACCTTACGATATCAAGCTAAAACAAAAAAGTTCCGGAGTGATTTCGCAAATTACTCTCGAATCTAAAAATAAAAAAATTATCTTTAACGTATATTCCACTGCCAAACAGGCAATCACTGCCTTTAGATTGGGGGAACTCGATGTGGTTTTGGATCTATCGTCAGATACGGAATCTGAAGTAGCTAACTATGGCAAGATATCAAAGAAGGTTAATCAAGATAAAGTGGTAATGATAATTTTCAATCAGACAGATCCAAATCTTAAAGATAAATCCGTCCGTCAAGGGCTGGCATATGCTTTAAAAGATAAGTCTTTTGGATTTGAAGATGCACTCACCACAATTAATTCCAATTCGTGGGCATATAACCCTTTAATCAAAACATATTCATACAATCCAACTAGAACTAGAGAACTGATAAAGGCCCCTCTGGTATTAGAATTGTCCACTCCTCCTGATCTCTTACCGATAGCTGACAAAATTAAGGCTGAACTTGACTCTGATTTAATTAAAATCAACACAAAAGTAGTTACCTCTGTACCGGATCAATTCCAGCTATATCTGACGACTTACAACATTCCAACCGATCCGGATCAATATCGTGATTGGCACTCAACACAAGCTACAAATATTGGTAAAGGATCTGATGAAAAACTAGACAAGTTGTTGGAAGATGGCCGTGTAAACACCGATCAAAAAGAAAGAAAAAAGATATATTTTGATTTTCAAAAAACATTTTCGGAAGAGCTTCCGGCTCTCACATTATTTAAGTCTTCGACAATTACCTTGGCAAGAAAATCCGCTTACTTTGATATAATGAAGCCTTCTCGATAGGCACAACAAATCTATTTGGGCAGGTGGCGAAATGGTAGACGCGCAGCGTTCAGGACGCTGTGAGGCAACTCATGAGGGTTCAAATCCCTCCCCGCCCACTTAAAAATAAAGTGCACCCTCGTGGTGCATTTTATTTTAAAGAGTATAGGAGGGATTTGAACAGGCGGAGCCAAACCTGTAACAGTTTTGGCGAGCCGGCTTGAGGAAATCTTTGAAAAAGATTTACCGAAAGTCGAGTCCCTCCCCGCCCACAAAATATATCTCACTCTTGTAGTGAGATATTTTTGTATTATTTAAGGATTTGAACAGGCGGAGCCAAACCTGTAACAGTTTTGGCGAGCCGGCTTGAAAAAATCTTTGAAAAAGATTTACCGAAAGTCGAGTCCCTCCCCGCCCACAACTAAAAGTCTCGACCTTGTGTCGGGGCTTTTAGTTTGTTGTTGGAGGACTCGAACAAACGAAATATCCAAAAAAATCCCCAGTGAGGAGAATAATCTCTCACTGGGGCATAAATCTACTTGAGCGTTGGTAACCGTCTCCACCAGTTTACTCCGGCGGTCGGCACTGAGGTATAACCCCAATACCCAACATCTTCTTCATCCGGCACCGCGGGGACAAAAAACCCGATCTGATCTGTGCGACCCATGTCGGTGGGACGCCTTCCGTCAGAGTCAATGCCGGCGATGTTTTTATTGGCTTCCTTCGCGGCGCAGGTTGCACATAAGAGTTTTACTGGTACCTCGTTGTACCCTCTCCATAGCTTTACCTGGGTTGCACCGCAACACCCGCATTTATACTCACTTGGTGCCTGAGCACTCGAATATCGCACACCCTTCATTGTTCACTCCTTGTTGAAAATCAGATTTTTGGAAAGATAGAAAAGAACATGCATATGATACCGCGAATTGTAGAAAAAGTAAACTTATAGGCTTAAATAATCGAAACTGATTTGTAATTGTACTTTACTCAATAAGAATATTACCGAATCCGGCTTTATAAGGTAAAATATACATGTTCATTTAACTTGCCGAGGTGGCGAAATGGTAGACGCACTACCTTGAGGTGGTAGCGGGAGCAATCCTGTGGAGGTTCAAGTCCTCTCCTCGGCACAATT
>Ga0172375_10008223_pt1 | contig 14085 bp, 13 predicted proteins | sample LakKiv1m_FD_114537 | JGI IMG/M metagenome (GOLD analysis project Ga0172375, IMG submission 114537) | Freshwater microbial communities from Kabuno Bay, South-Kivu, Congo - kab_092012_11.1m | ecosystem: Environmental > Aquatic > Freshwater > Lake | place: Democratic Republic of the Congo...
GGAAACGGTATCAATCCGACAAGACCAAACAGCGGAAAAGTGGGCGTTACCGGAAAAAACGGCAGACCAAGCCTTTTTCCAAGATCATCGAATCTCCAAAGGATCGGATGGATATCCTCCGCCCCAACGACCGCACATGGAACAATCGGTGTATCTGTTTCCCTGGCCAGTTTAGCCATTCCCCCCTTTCCAAAATCCTGGAGAATATACCTTTCTTTATACAATTTTCCGATTCCTCTTACCCCTTCGGGAAAAACGCATATCGCCTCTTTTTTGCGTATGAGTTTGGCGGCATTGTCAGGACTTGCCACAACCCCTCCGGCGCGCTGAATAAAAAGGGTAAGAATCGGAAAATTTTCCACAAAATCGGCAACCAAAAACCGCACGTTCCTTTTCTTTTTGTGGTTTTTGTAAACGGCCATGTTTATCATGGCCGCATCGTACGGAAGCATCCCGGAATGATTCGAAGCAATTACAACGGCCCCTTTGTCCGGAATATTATCAATCCCTTCGACCTTCACGCGCCACCAGTCGTTATATAAAAATTCGAAGATTGGGCGCAACTGCCCGAGGATAACAGGATCCATTCCAAACTCGTCTTTAATATCGACAACCGAAAGAATGCGCTTATAGATCGCCTCGAGCCGGCCGACAAACGCGGCTATATTCTTGTTCTGTATCACAGAACGGATAACTTGTTCTAATATGATGTTTAGTCCTTCATTCATTTCATAATGCCCTGCTCACAGCGGTTCTGTGATAACAAAACCAAGTTAAGAGTAAAATAATAAGGTCGATGACCATCCCGGCCAGATAGACAAAATAAGCGCCATCGTAGATAAACGCGATAAGAAAACCAAGCGTTGTAACGATCTTTGATAAGATTATTATCCTGATAAAGGAAAAATTCTGTCTGATATCCCGCTGGGCCTCGAATGCCACGAAGGTCAAGACGGCAAGCAGAGAGACAGAGAGAACCTGCCAAAAATGCTCGGTGGGCGGAGATAACCATTCAAAACGCCAGTGAAAGATCGTCTTGCCGATTATGTTGAGCCAATATATCAATTCGGACGGAAAGAGTGCGAACACCACCGCCGTGCCAAAAAAGACACCAACCCACCATCTAAGCAACCAGATAAGCTGGCGCTCCTGTAATGTAAGCCACATTTCTTTCATAAACTAAAAATCAGCAACAAGCGGAGGATCCGCCCGCGGTATCGCTGTTTTTATGTCTCTTGCAGGCAAGGATCCCGAACAATATGGATAAAATCGCCGTTACAATTACAACTACCCAGCTTGTCTTCATCGAGATAGGCTCGCCGTTCAACGTGACATCCCATTTAGCGAATATCCTAATGATGTGAGCAATTACCGGTGCTCCAAAAAAACCGGAAAGCCAAGGCAACAGACATCCGCATTTACATTTTTCTTCCATATTTCCCCCTTTTCCTTGGGGACTCTTATACATTCAATCTTGATATTTTTCAAGAAAAGATTAATTGAAATTGTATCGGGACGCCGGGGGTCAGTGCTTGACATATTTGAGCAATTCAACTAGCTTTCCGGAAACTTTGCAAAAATAAGGAGAAGAACCGATTATGTCAGATCAATACACACAACAAAGACGCGCAAAAGTTGCCGAACTTCGACAAAAGGGGATAAACCCTTATCCTAACGGCATAGTCTCGTCCAACACGGCGGAGGAGATACGCGGCCTTTACGATTCGAAGACAAAGGAAGAGCTAGAGGCAAATTTCACAGGGGCGTACAGTTTAAGCGGCAGAGTGATGGCTGTTCGTCTTTTCGGAAAGGCCGCGTTCGTAAACATAAAGGATCGTACCGGTCCGATACAGATATTTGTCGAGCAGAAGACCTTGCCGGCCGAAGATTACGAGCTTTTCAAGAATTATGTTGAAGTTGGGGATTTTATACTCGTCAGCGGAAATGTGTTCAGGACGAGAACCAACGAGCTGACTATACACGCCCACAAATTGAACCTGACGACAAAGAGCGTTCGTCTGCTTCCGGAAAAATGGCACGGGCTTACCGACATCGAGGCAAGGTATCGCCAGCGTTATGTCGATCTTATTGTCAATCCAAAGGTCAGAGAAACGTTTGTGAAAAGATCGATGATTATAAAATATTTGCGCGATTTTTTCACATTGAAAGATTTTTTGGAGGTCGAAACCCCGATGATGCACCCGATACCGGGCGGCGCTATGGCCAAGCCGTTTGTCACGCACCATAACAAGCTCGACATGGATCTCTTTCTAAGGGTAGCCCCGGAGCTTTATTTAAAAAGACTGGTTGTCGGCGGAATGGAACGGGTTTTCGAGATCAACCGCAATTTCAGGAACGAGGGGATATCGATACAGCACAATCCGGAATTTACGATGTTGGAATTTTATATGAGCTACGCTACCTACGCCGATCTGATAAACCTTACCGAAGAACTTCTTAGCGGGCTTGCGAAGCATATCTCCGGCGGCACCGTTGTCGAGTATCAGGGCGAGAAGCTCGATTTTAAGGCCCCGTTTCAGCGATATACGATGAAAGAGTCTTTATTGAAGATAGGCGGTCTTACCGAAGATATTTTAAACAGCCGCGAAAAAGCGGTCGAGTTTGCGAAAAAAATAGGTGACGAATTAAAATCGAAGGACGAGGGGCTTGGAGCTATCATGTCGGAACTTTTCGAAAAGGTGGTTCAGTCAAAGCTTATCCAGCCGACGTTTATAACGGATTATCCCACCGAGATCTCTCCTCTCTCAAGAAAGAGAGACAGCAATCCGGATGTGGTCGACCGGTTCGAGATGTTTGTCTACGGCAGAGAGATCGCGAACGCCTTTTCGGAGCTGAACGATCCCGAAGATCAATCGTCGCGATTCAAGGCGCAGGCTGTTTTAAAGAGCCGCGGTGATGACGAGGCGATGTACTACGACGAGGACTATATAAGGGCTCTGGAATACGGCATGCCCCCAACCGCCGGCGAGGGGATAGGGATCGACAGGCTTGTCATGCTTTTGACCGATTCGCCGTCGATCAGAGATGTGATACTGTTTCCCCAACTTAAGAAGGAATCGTAAAAAATGTCCTTTCCGGACTTTATCGCAAGACGGTATTTTTTTGGCAAGAAGAGGCTTTTCGCCGCTTTTTTGAGCACTGTCGCGGTGGCGGGGGTTGCGCTTGGCGTGTTTTCACTCGTGGTTGTCATGTCGGTCATGACGGGTTTTTCGCGCGATCTTCAACAGAAACTGCTTGGATTAAGTCCCCACCTGACGGTCGAGAAAAAGGGAGCCGATGATAAGCTCCTTTCGGATATCGTTTCCGGGACGGTAACAGGTGTCGATTCTTACGCGATAGTTGTTTCCGGAGAAGGGATAATAGAACCTGTTGTCAACGGCGCCGTTTCCGCGCAAGGCGGAAAGATATTGGGGATGGACTCTTCCGATCTTGGTAAAATCAAAAACGTGGATCTTCTTGTCAGCTCAAAGGAGGGTTGCGTTCTTGGCGCTGAAATGGCCGTGTCTTTAGGCGTAGCGCCGGAGTACGAAGATAGGATCAAGCTGGTTTCTCCGATTGGCAGGGTAGGGCCGACCGGGGAGCTTTTGCCCCAGAGCGCGGTCTGTCCGGTCGGCGGGATTTTCAGATCGGGGTATTTCGAACACGATTCCAAAACGGTGATAGTTCCCAAAAAGATGGCGTTGAATCTATTTCCGTTTCAGAGCAACCGCGAGCTTTACATCTGGCTCAAGGATGTTTCAAGGGCGGAGGAATTGAAGAGAGAAATTCTGAAAAAAGACAGCTCGTTATCCGTGAGGACGTGGGGAGAATCGAACAAAAAATTGTTTGCGGCGCTGAAACTGGAAAGAATGGCCATGACAGCCCTTTTGCTGTTGATCGTTCTGACAGCCTGCGTTTCGATTGTCAGCGTCGTTTTCATGTATATTTTTTCAAGGCGTAAAGATATAGCCATACTGTCGGCTATCGGGGCCGCAAACGGCCAGATTGTTAAGATATTTGTAAAAATGGGGGTGTATATAGGCTCCATCGGCGCCTTGGTCGGGGTTTTGGCTGGTCTGGGGGTTCTGCTTTATTTTAAAAACGCCGCAGTAAGACTACCGGCCGCATATTATCTGGAACGCCTGCCAGTTGTTATTTCGCCGTTTTTTCTTGTTATTGCCGCGGTCTGCGCGGTGTTAATGGCGGTGTTGTGCGCGTTGTATCCGGCTTTGCAGGCGGCAAGGTTAAAACCGCAGGAATTGTTGCGGTACGAATAGAAAGATTTTAAGATGACTTTTGTTTTTTTAAGATATCTGTTTATGAGGGGGGCCCCGAGATCGGTAAAGATTTCGGCGGTCATGACCTTTATGGGGATCGCAATTGCCGTTGCTGTCCTTATCGTGTCGTTGTCGGTTGCCAAAGGGTTTGAGACCTCGTACAAAAGGTCTATTCTTGATTTTAACGCGCATCTGATACTTACAGATCAGTCGGGCGAGTTCGGGAACTATAACGAAATTAAAGGGAAGATAAGCCTGTACGACGGCATAAGCGGTGTAGAACCGTTCATTTATAGGGAAAGCATGGCGGTTCGTGACGGCATCATCAAGGGCGTGGTTATCAAGGGAACGGGGGCCGGTTTGAACCTTAAAAAATTCGGCCGGGAAGAAAGCGAAGGAAAATTTCAGGCGTTTCTCGGCAAGGCGCTGGCCAAAAGGCTTGGCGTAACTGAAAAAACGGCTGTTTCTCTCATGTTGGAGAACAACAATTTCAAAAATATAGAGGCGATCGGAACGTTCGAATCCGGATTGTACGATTACGATTCGCAATTTGTTCTTATGAAAATAGCCGATGTTCAGCGCCTTTTTAATGTTCCCGATGTTGTTTCGGGGATTGAAATACGGCTTTTGAACCCGGACGATGCCGCCCCTATGGCAAGACTGCTCGAGGAGGAGTTTCATTATCCCTACCAGTTTACAACCTGGGAAGAACTTAACAAACCCATATTCGAAGCCGTCCGATTGGAAAAGATCATGTTCGCGGTGATAATGGGGACGCTTGTTCTTGTTGCGATGTTCAATATTATAAGCACCCTTGTGCTTAAGGTCCTGTATAAGCTCAAAGATATTTCGATATTATCTGCCATAGGTATGAGAAAAAAAACGTTAAGAGTAATGTTTACTTTTCATGGGATTGTGTTAGGAATGTCGGCTACTTTGACGGGTAGCGTTATGGGGGTGTTGTTTGCCGGGGCCCTTGCAAGGTGGGAGTTTATTCATATAGAGCCGGAGATCTATTTTTTATCCAGTCTGCCGGTTGCGATCGAATGGAATTTGATTGCGCTGATATTGTTTACCGGAACGGTTGTTTCGCTGTTTGTTTCTTATTTTGCGGCGATACGGGTTGTTGGAACAGAGATGGCCGAAGGCTTAAAATATGTTTGAAATAAGTAATTTATATAAATCTTACGACGGCGGAGAAAAAGAGGTAAGCGTATTAAAAGGCCTCAATTTCGGGTGCAAAGAGGGGGAGTTTGTCGGAATATTCGGCCCGTCCGGTTCGGGCAAATCGACGTTCTTGCACATCGTCGGAGGCTTGGACGTTCCTTCGTCCGGTAAGGTTTTTTTTGACGGAGTTGATATCTATAAAAAGAGCGGGCGGTTTCTTGCAAATTTCAGAAACACTTCGGTCGGTTTTGTTTTTCAGTTTTATCATCTTTTGCCGGAATTTACGGCGGTTGAGAACGTTATGTTGCCGTGTTTGATACACGGTATCGGCAAAGGCAAAGCGCTTGAGATGGCGACGGAGGCCCTTGGCTCGGTCGAGATGCTGGAGAGGGCGCATCATAGACCGCAAGAAATGTCCGGAGGAGAGCAACAACGGGTTGCCGTGGCAAGAGCGGTTGTGATGAAACCGCGTTTTATACTTGCCGACGAACCGACCGGAAATCTCGATGAGGTGAACGGATGGAAGGTTTGGGGGGTGCTTGAAAGGCTTAATTCTCAAACGGGGACCGGAATTATAATGGTTACGCACAATCCGGAACTTTTGAAGAAGATTCCAAGAAGATACGAGTTGAAAGGCGGACTGTTGAATGAAGTCAAAAATAATTAGTTTCTTGATAATGACGTCGGTCTTTTTTTCTGCCGGCAGTTCTTACGCCGCGCAAAAGATCGCCTCCATCAATGTGCGGGGAAACACGACCACCCCGCTTGAGACCATTATTCCGAGGATAAAATCGAGGGGGGGGGAGGTTTATTCGAGAGAGACGGTTCAGGGCGATGTTGTGGCCCTGTGGGAGTTGGGGGCGTTTCAGGATATTAAAGTTGATAAAGAGGATTCGCCGTCCGGGGTGGTTCTCACTTATATTGTCGTCGAAAAGCCGCTTATTACGAAGATATCGTTCAAGGGGAACAAAAAACTCAAAAAAGACGATCTTTTAAAAGATGTCACCGTAACAACCTACAAGCCTTTAAGCGAGAAACAGCTTGCCGAGTCGGTTTCGAAGATGAAGGAGAGCTATGCCCAAAAGGGTTTTTATCTTGTGCGCATAGATTACGAGGTCAAGCCTCTCGAGGAACCCAACGAAGCGGAGCTTATATTTCACGTCAACGAGCACGAGTCGGCCGTTGTTCGCAAGATAGAGTTCATAGGCAACCACGCGTTTAAGGACAAGGCTCTCAAGAACGCGATTCGCACAAAAGAAAAGACGGTTTTTTCGTGGACCTACGGAGGAGGAAAATACAAAGAGGAACAGCTGGAACAGGATGTGATGATGCTCACGTTCCATTATTTGAACAACGGGTATTTGAAGGTTAAGGTAGACACCCCCAAGGTTTCGATCTCGAAAGATAAGCGGTATATATTTATCACATTTTATGTGGATGAGGGAAAACAATATAAAATAAGCAGTATCGATGTAAAAGGGGAGATTTTAACTACCCCTGAAGAGCTTAAATCCCTTTTGAAGACAAAGTCCGGCAAGGTGTATAACCAGCGAAGTATCGAAGAGGACATGTTGCGCCTTATCGATTTTTACGGAGAGTCCGGTTATGCGTTTGTGAACGTCCGGCCCGACACCCTTCCGGACGACGAAACCCTTACGACGCCGCTCGTGTTCAATATCGAAAAGGGGAACAGGATAAAGATAGAAAGAATAAACATTTCGGGAAACACGATTACGCGCGACAAGGTGATAAGAAGGGAGCTCCAGGTTGTTGAGGGGGATATATACAACACTAGGCTCGTGAATTTAAGCAAACAGAAACTTCAACAGCTGGGTTATTTCGAAGAGGTAAATTTTGCCACACCGAGAGGGGCATCCGACGACACGCTCATCCTTAATATAACCGTAAAAGAAAAACCGACCGGCTCTTTTAACGTCGGCGCCGGTTTTTCGACGGTTGAAAATTTCATAATATCCGCCTCGGTAGCCAAGGAGAATTTTTTCGGGTACGGAATCGGCGGTCAGGTGTCGGCCGAACTTTCCAGCAAGAGACAACAATTTATTTTAGATTACAGGGATCCATATTTTCTCGACAGCCAGTGGATGCTGAACTGGAGCGTCTATAAGACGATGTACGTCTTTAACGATTTTGACAGAAGATCGTATGGCGGGTCCGTTTCGGTCGGGCACAGGGTGTTTGAGAACTCTTCGATAAGTCTTGGCTATCAGATCGAAAACGTAAAGGCGGACGATTTTAGCTTTATTGTGCCGCAATTCTTTAAGAACAATGCAAGCGGTCTCACATCGGAAGTTATAGTGATTTTGGCACGTGATACGAGAAATAACAGGATGGTCCCGACCAAGGGAATGTATCATATGGTGGAGAACGAGGTGTCCGGGAGCAAGCTGGGAGGGGATAACGATTTTTATCGCGTGACCGGCAACTCCAGATTTTATTATCCTCTGTTTTGGGGAATAGTCGCCAAGGCCAACGCAAAGATAGGCTATGTTGAGACGATTGGCAACAGGCCGATCCCTCTCTATGAGAGATATTTTACAGGCGGCGTCTATTCGTTGAGAGGTTTTATGCCGAGATCGATCGGCCCCAAGCTTCAAATTCCGAGCTCTCCGACCGGGGCCGACGAGGAGTTCGTTTATGGAGGAAACAAGCTTTTGCTTTTTAACGGAGAGATCGAATTTCCGATTTACGATCCGATCGGTCTTAGATGGGTCTTTTTCTTGGATGCCGGAAACGCCTTTGCGGAACAGGAGGCGTATTCGTTAACAAAACTTAGGAGCAACTGGGGGCTAGGTCTTAGATGGAATTCGCCGATCGGGCCTTTAAGGTTCGAATGGGGGGTCCCGTTCAAGCCGCAGGCGGGAGAAGACCCCGTTGTATTTAACTTTACAATAGGTTCATTGTTCTGATAAGAGCGATAACAAGGGAATCAGATGTCGGAAGTCGCTTTATTTGGTATCCGACTTCCGGTCGCGTCTGTACAAACGGAGGAAAAATATGAAACGCATAGCAGTACTACTATCGGCAGTGGCAGTTTTATTGGTTGTGGGAAGGGTCAACGCGGCGGACGCGCCGGCGTATAAGTTTGGTTATGTCAACTTCCAGCGCACGTTAAACGAGGTTGAGGAGGGGAAGAAGGCAAAGGCGCTGTTAAAGAGCGAATTTGACGAAAAGCAGAAAAAGCTTGATGTCGTTCAAAATGAACTTCAAAAAATGAAGACAGACCTCGACAAACAGAGACTGATCCTTTCACAAGAGGCTCTTAAGGAAAAAGAGGACGAATATCGCAAGAAATTTATGGAACTCCAACAGAAGCTCGGATCATATAAAGATGAGCTTCAAGTGAAAGAGGCAAAGATGACCTCCGAGATTTTGATCGTTATTCACGATATGATCTATAACATAGGAAAGACCGATGGTTATTCGACGATCCTCGAAAGCTCGCAGGACGTGCTTCTTTATGCCCCGGAATCGGCTGACCTTACGGATAGAATTATAAAAGAATATAACGCGATGCCGAAGAACAAAAAAGACGAAATCGTAAAGAAAACGCAGGGAAAGGCAAAATAGCCTCTACGATATGGTTGATAAAAAACTATTGGACATTTTAGTCTGCCCGCAATGCAAGCAAAATATTACGGTTGCTGATAAGGGGGCATCGATAGTCTGCAAAGATTGCAATCTAAAATATCCGATCAGGGATGATATTCCTGTGATGTTAGTTGAGGAGGCCCTTGACCTAAAAAGCGGGAGGTCTGCCATGGAGTCTAAATTTTCAGGACGTTCGAGCGTTGCGACCTTCAAGGTGATCAGCGGTCCGAATAAAGGGCTCTCTTTTCATCTTGAAAGATTTACGTGCAAAGCGGTGGGAAGGGCCCTGACCGATCCAAATAAGACCGCAATGTTTTCTAATGTGGATATTTCACTTGCCCTCGACGAAAACACAAAGGGGCTTGTCAAGCATTATATAGGAAAACAGTTTAAAGATGTTAAAAGCGGAGATGGAGATACCGGTTCGTTCAAGAGGACACCGGACGTTATTTTAGATGACACGGCTGTAAGCAGGCTTCACGCTATGATCTTTTTTGGAGGGACGGGCGCCGGTATCCTGGACATGGTGAGCCGAAACGGAACGTTCGTTAACGGCGAAGAGGTGGAATCGAGGGCCCTCAAAAAAGGCGACGCGATCGAGATTGGCGAGACGAAAATAATATTCGAAGGGTAACAGGGGATTGTAAACATGAAATCGATGACTGGTTATGGATCGAGCGAGGGACGCGTTGGTAAAGGCGTCCTGTTTGTGGAGATAAGGGGGGTCAACAGCCGTTTTCTCGATGTCAACTGTAAACTTCCGTTCGGCATGTATCCGCTCGAACCGCGGATCAGAAACCTCGTACAAAAAAATATCATTCGCGGCAAGGTGGATGTGTTTGCGAAAGAACGGGCCAATCTTGCCGACACCATAGAACTTCACGTCAACGAAAATCTGGTAAAACAGTATAAAAAATGTCTTAGGACGATAAATCAAATGATGGGGGTCAAAACGTCGTCTCATCTTCTTGAGGTTGTTGATCTAAAAGATCTTGTCGTGTCAAAAGATAGGCCGTTCAACGCGATCCTCTATTGGCCGCAGATAGAAAAGGTGATTTTGGGCGCAGTCGGCAAATTCGATTCGATGCGAAAAAAAGAAGGAGAGACCCTTAAAAGGGATCAGAACCTGCGTTTAAAGAATCTCGGAAGGATAGTTGCCAAAGTGCGCGCCTTGTCTGACAAGAAGATAGAAAATGTCCGATCGAAGAAAATGCTGGAAATAAAATCGGCCACAAACGACAAGGCCGCGATCGACAAGACCACAGCCGAAATTGTTTCGGCCTCCGACAGGCTCGATATTACCGAGGAGATTACAAGGCTCGGCTCGCATATTCATCAGTATTTTGACCTTCTTCATAAAAAAGGGGCCGTTGGAAGGCAGATTGATTTTCTGTTGCAGGAGATGCACCGGGAAATAAACACGCTTGGCAGTAAGGCCTGTGACACCGCGATTTCGAGCCTGGTTGTATCTGCCAAGGCTGAACTTGAAAAATTGAGAGAACAGGTACAGAATTTAGAATAGGGCTGTAACTGTTTTATGAAAGGTAAACTTATCGTTATTTCAGCGCCGTCGGGGACTGGCAAGACAACCGTGATAAAGAATCTCCTTGCTTCTCATCCGAATTTTGTTCTTTCGGTATCGTACACAACAAGAGAATTAAGGCCGTCCGAAAAAGATGGTGTGGATTACCATTTTGTTGCCGATAAGAAATTTAAGGAGATGATAAACAAAGGGGAGATGGTGGAATGGGCCATGGTGCACGGCAACTATTACGGAACCCCGGCGACACCTCTAAAAAAATGGATGGGGGAAGGGCTTATAGTTGTTCTGGATGTTGATACGGTCGGGGCCAAAAATATAAAAAAGATGTTTCCGGAGGCGGTCCTTATCTTTCTCCTTCCGCCGACGGGCGGGGAATTGGAAAAGCGACTTCTGAAGAGAGGCGAAAACAAGAACGAAGACCTCAAAGTAAGGATTAAAAACGCCAAAAAGGAGATGAAAGAGAAAGATAGATATGATTATCAGGTTGTTAACAATAATTTGGCCGATGCAATAAAAGAAATAGAGAAGATAATTAATGCTTAGATTAAACGACATATTAGATTCCATTTCTGCGTACAATCCACAGGCCGATCTGGATGTTATCAAAAAGGCCTACGTTTTTTCGGCAAAGGTTCATCAGGGACAGACGCGGCGCAGTGGGGAGCCGTATCTTGTCCATCCTCTGGAAACCGCGGGAATTCTGGTCGAAATGAAGATGGATGTCCCGTCCATTGTTACGGCCCTTCTTCATGATACCGTGGAGGACACGGTTACGACCCTTGAAGAGATCGAGCAGTATTTTGGGGAGGAGGTTCGCAACTTAGTTGACGGCGTGACAAAACTTTCTAAGATTAAATTTTCTACAAGCGAAGAAAAACAGGCCGAAAACTTCCGCAAGATGATAATGGCGATGGCCAAGGATATAAGAGTCATTCTTATAAAACTGGCCGATAGGCTTCATAATATGCGGACACTTGAGTATATGCCCGAAGGAAAGAGGGTCGAGATAGCGCAGGAGACAATGGACATTTACGCGCCGATCGCCAATCGCCTTGGCATCCAGCAGATGAAAATAGAGCTTGAGGATCTTGCTTTTAAATATCTGGAGCCGGAGGTTTACGGTATAATCGACCAGAAGGTGAAAGAGAGAAGGTCGAAAAGAGAAAAATATATCGAAGAGGTTAAAGAAATTATTCTTAAGAAGATGAAGGAGAATCAGATAGAATGTGAAATAAAGGGAAGGGTTAAACATTATTTCAGCATTCATCGCAAAATGGAGGCGCAAAATATACCGTTTGATGAGGTTTACGATCTCATAGCGTTCAGAATACTTGTTAGGACGCTTCCTAAATGTTATGAAGCGCTTGGCGTGTTGCATAGTCTTTGGAGGCCGGTCCCGGGCCGTTTCAAAGATTACGTCGCCATGCCGAAGGCGAACAATTATCAATCTTTACATACGACGGTGATAGGTCCCCACGGAGAGCGCGTTGAATTTCAGATTAGGACGCCGGAGATGCACGATATCGCCGAGCGCGGAATCGCCGCGCACTGGAAATATAAAGAGGGCCGCATTATCGACGAAAAAGACGAGATGAAATTCAAGTGGATAAGACGCCTGCTTGAATGGCAAAAAGAGCTTTCGGACCCGGCCGAGTTTCTGGATACCGTTAAGCTGGATCTTTTTTCGGAAGATGTTTATATCTTTACGCCAAAGGGGAAACTGATGGAGCTCCCCAGAGGTTCGACGCCGATCGATTTTGCCTACAGTATTCACAGCGAGATCGGCAACAATTGCATCGGCGCCAAGATAAACGGCAAGATAGTTCCCTTAAAGTATACTCTCAGAAGCGGTGACACAATCGAGATTATAACGCAGAAGGGGCGGCATCCAAACAAGGACTGGCTTCAGTTTGTAAAGACCTCCAGGGCGAAGGCTAAGATACGACAGTATATAAGGCAGGAGGAACATAAACACGGAATAGAAATAGGCCGGGAAATGTTTGAGAAGGAGTGCGAGAAGCACGGCCTTAGTCCTTCAAAGCTTATAAAGGGCGCGGAGATGGAGAGATATCTCCACGAAAATCGGTTTAAAGATGTGGACGGCCTGTTTATCTCCGTAAGCTATGGACGCCTTTCTCCGTTATTTATCCTGACGAACATCGTTCCAAAAGAGTCTTTGCAGGTTCCGGTCGACGAGAAGGAATCGCTTTGGGAAAAATTTGTCGGCAAGCTTAAAAAACATCCGAAGGGATTGGTGAAAGTGGGCGGTTTAAGCGACGTTCTTGTGTCGTTTGGAAAATGTTGCAATCCCGTTCCGGGCGACAGCATTATCGGATATATCACGCACGGAAAAGGGGTGAGCGTGCATGTGAGAGATTGCCAGAAGATTTTGGCCGCGGATCACGACCGCCTTGTCCCTGTCGAATGGGACGAAAAAGGAGAAGTCGGCAGGATAGCAAAGATAAAGGTTGTTTGTGCCGATCGGACCGGTTTATTGGCCAGCATGACAGAGGCGATAACGGAATTGGGTGTAAATATCACGCAGGCGGAGGCTCGTACGACCGAAGACAAACACGCGATCAACATTTTCGATGTTGAGATAAAGAACACCGACGAGCTTAGAAAGGTGATGCAGGCGCTTGAAAAGATAAAGGGGATAATTTCGGTCGAAAGGGTAAGAGGCTAGGCGGCTTTCTGTACCGCGCCGCTTCTGATGCATCGTGTGCAAACGGTTATTTTCTGAACGCGCTTGTTAAGAACGACCCTTTGAACCTGTAAGTTAGGGAACGATCTCTTTTTGACCCTGTTGTTGGAGTGTGAGACATGGTTTCCGACAAGCGAACCCTTTCCGCATATTTTGCATGTGCGTGGCATATTTGTAGTTGGGTGTCCGGAACATCCAGGTCCGAAGCTTTTTAAATTTCAGGACGTGGTTTCCGAACCCCGCTTTTTTAAAGAGCGGGGCATGGCTAGCATGATTAAATAAAAAAGGCAAAGCAAAACTTGTAAATGCTTAATAATAAACGTGAAAAAGGAAATAAAGGGGAGGCGGTCGCGGAAAAATACCTTATAAAACAAGGGTTTAAAGTTATAGACCGCAAGTTTTTCTGTAAAACTGGAGAGATAGATATCGTGGCCAAGAAGGGGGAAGATATCTATTTTATTGAGGTAAAGGCGCGGTGGAATAAAGATTGCGGCGACCCGCTCGAATCGATAACTGTAAATAAACAGAAAAAAATGATATCGGCAGTAAGGTTTTATTTGGCTAAAAATCGCCTTTTTGATATTAATTGCCATCTCTCGGCCGTTGGGATAGATATGACAGCGGACGAGCCGGTTGTGGAGTTAATTGAGGACGCGTTCGAGGTGATATGACGATACTTAGCGCCTTTGAAGAGAATGTTCACCGGTTAGGTGACAAGACCTGTCTAAGATACAAAAATAACGGTCTATGGACCGATTTGAGTTTTAAAGAGACAGGCAGACTTA
>Ga0172375_10008230_pt1 | contig 14074 bp, 19 predicted proteins | sample LakKiv1m_FD_114537 | JGI IMG/M metagenome (GOLD analysis project Ga0172375, IMG submission 114537) | Freshwater microbial communities from Kabuno Bay, South-Kivu, Congo - kab_092012_11.1m | ecosystem: Environmental > Aquatic > Freshwater > Lake | place: Democratic Republic of the Congo...
CCATAAATAGCTCCATAAACTTTTGTTTGATCATCAACCTTACTGGCATTTGGATATTTTTCATTAATACTATTCCAAACTTTCCAAAATGGAGAAAAATCGACTTCTGTAACAACTGCAGTTTCTTTATTAAATATATTGACAACTTTATCTATTTCTGGTCTATTATTAAATCCTAAATAAATACCAAAACCAAAAAAAATAACTACAAGCAAAATAGTAGCAAAAATGCGTCTTTTTTTAAAATATTCTAACATAAATAAAAAAACTTTCATTAATTAATTTAATCTTTAATAAAAATTGATTTTCCAATAATTTTATTTTAATTTTCTTTAAAATTACTATTTTCTGAAAAATTATCAAACGATTTTTCTTTTGTTTCTATTATTTTTAAATCTTTATATAACATATAACTATAATAAATATAAATTAAACCCGTAGTAGAAAATAATATATCTTTAAAAGTATCTGGAAAACCTAAAAATGGTAATATTATAACCCAAATATTTAACCCAAAAATTATTTTTAATTTATTCATCTTTATATTATACCGCATAAATATATAAAAATGCAAATTAATAAAATAATCATTTAAATATTTAATTTAAATGATTATTTTATTAAAAATATTCTGGAGTGTTTATATGCATCCAATCTAAAAGTTGACGCATTATAAAAGATGCACCTACACTATTAGTTGAAGGACCAGATTCCATCATTACAGTAAAAGCATATTTAGGATTTTCATATGGGAAAAAACCTATAATCCATGAATTAATTCTATTTTTATTTACTCCAAGTTGAGCAGTACCTGTTTTAGCAGCTATTTTTATATAAGGAACATTAAGTAATATAGAAGTTCCTTTTTCTACACTTTTTTTCATTCCTTCGTGTACAACATCAAAATCCTCTTTTTTAAAATTTATTTTTGAAATTTTATTTTGCATATTTTCATCTCCTAAAATATAATGCGGAGTAATAAGTGTGCCATAATTTGCAATAGTAGAGATAGCTCGAACCATTTCCATAGGAGTCACTTGAAATCCATATTGTCCAATAGCAGTATGATAAGTATCTCCAATACGCCATATTTCACCATTAAAATTTTCTATTTTCCATTCTGGACTTGGAATTATTCCTCCTTTTTCATCTGGTAAATCAATACCAGTTTTATTTCCAATTCCAAAAAGTGAAATATATTTTTCAATATTAGCTATACCTAAACCAGCTTGTCCTTCAAAACCTCCTCCAATTTCATAAAAATATACATCACTTGATACTGCTAAGGCATCTCTCATATCTACCCAACCATGTGCTTTCCAATCTTTAAAAATAGTTGGCTTATCTGGAAAATATGGATTAGAAATTGAAATAGACCCTGTAGATAATATTTTTTTATAGGGATCAATTATACCTTCTGTTAATGCTCCAATAGCTAAAAATGGTTTAACAATAGAACCAGGAGTATAAAGCCCTGAAATAGTTCTATCTAAAAAAACTTTTCTTTTATCTATTAAATAACTTTGAATTTTTTCTGTTTCTTTACCTAATGATAAAACTTCAGAATTATATTCTGGAAAACTAGTAGAAGTTAATATTTCTCCATTTCGTACATCAATTAATATTCCAGCTCCTCCAGTAAAAGAATAATCTTGTGATAAATTTTTTATTAAATTAAAAAGTTCTGTTTGAATACGTGAGTCAATCGTAATTATTAAATCTTTTCCTCTAATTGGTGTATTTATGATATTTTCTGAATGAATTACTTTATGAACATCAGTTTCTATAATTTTAAAGCCATTTTCACCTCTAAGTTCTGAATTATATTGTTTTTCTAATCCATCCTTACCAATAAATTCACTTTGCCAATAAATACCTTTATCATCTTTCATTGGATAACTTACATAACCTAATATATGTGAAAATCCAGGTGATAAATATGCACGAATTGAAGGAAAAATTTTTTCAGTAATTATTTCATTTTCAAATTTAATTTCTGAATCTATTTTTTTATTCCAAACTAATTCTATTTTATTTCTATCATAGATAATTCCTCTATCACTAAAAATAATTTGCTTTTCTAAAACATTATTTTCACTTCTATTTAAATAGACCTCACCTTTTTCTATTTGGAGATATTCAAGTCTAATTAAAAATATTCCTAAAAAAAATAAAAATAAAAAACCAATTACTAGAATATTCTTCTTAGTAATTGGTTTTTCTATTCTACCTTCAAATTGTTGACGATCAAAATTTTGTAAATTTTTTGAATCAAGAAAAATCTCATCAGGTTCAACAAAAAAATTGGCATTTTTTATTTTTTGTCTTCTTAATATTTTTTGAATCATGGTATTATTTATTTTGAAAACCTAATTTTCTTCTTTAAAAACTCCACAATAATTAGAATTATAAAAGATAAAATTGTTGCAATAAAAGGTATATTTAAAAACTTAATTTCTGGTACTCCATAAAGCAAGTCTGATAAAAAAAACAAAACAACACTTTCTAAAAAGAAAGAAAAATAAATTATTCCTATCAAAAATAATATAAAAGAAAACCAAAAAGGCATATAAAGTATAGATAGTAAAAACATTAAAAAAGCTAAAATTCTGATTAGCATAACCTTATTTTACACACTTAAATTAAAAAAACAAATTTTATCTATTAAAAATTAGATTCCAGATAAAACGTAAAAATAAAAAAATTAAAATAATCAAAATACTATAAAATAAAATCTTGCTATTTAAAATAAATGTAAAAATAGAAATGAAAAATAATTCTATATATTTAAATGGTTTCAGAAGTTGGTTAGTAATTGTTTTATTATTTGATTTTTTAGGAAGAACATTTAAATTTTTAATTTCTTCTTTTATTTCTTCCTTTTTTGTTTCTCCAGCAATTTGTGTATTTTGTCGAAATTGTTCCATCACATCAGTAGTGGAAATTATTGGTTCAGCAATAAAATCTGGAATTTTTTCTTTTATTATATTTTTTATCTTTTCAGAAGTAACATCTAAATTATTTACAATTTCGCTTGTTGAACCAGAAGCTGTTTTTTTAGAAACAGTAATAGAATTTTTTTTTGTTTCATTTGAAAGTAAATAGATTTCCTCATATTTTCCCTTAGATATTAAAAACTTTGCATTTTCAATCTTAGCAAAAATACTATGATCACCCATAGTTACTATCCAATCAATAGAAACATCATCCGCTCCATTAGCTGAGATAATAAAATCTTTTTTACCAAGCAAAACTGTTTTATCAAAAAAAACAACTGTTCCTGATAATTCTCTATTATCAGGATTAAAAACAAATGTATAAATTTTTATTTTATCCCCCTCTTTAAATGAATTTTCTGAATACCAAATATCTCCCGAAACAAAACCAGTATTAAAACTTTGTGCTAATATTTTATTTATTGGTAAAAAAGAAATTATTAAAAATAAAATAATCCAAATTTTTTTAAAAATCATAATAATATTTATTTATTAAATTTTCAACTTATCTAATTTTTCTATTCCCAATGCCTTGAATCCAAAATAAATAACCAGGGTTATAATAATAAAATCAATAACTACACTAATCAAATCTCCATAGAGTATTTGAGCTGTACCAATACTAAATGAAGCTGTTTTGAGACCGTCTGTGGCTCCTAATATTATGCTAACTAGTGGATTGATAATATCTGTCACTAAAGCAGACACTACCTTAGAAACAGCACCTCCTAAAATAAAACCTATTGCTAAACCTATAATACCTTGTTCTCTTATAAAATCTATAAATCCTTTCATAAATTTTGCTAAATTAATACTTTTTTATTTTACAAAATCACACAATATTATTATATCAAATTTATTTTTTAATCATAGTAGAGAGAATTGGTTTTTCTTTTACTTGTTCTATTATAAATCGTAAACGGCCAATAAGTTGGCCTTGTGGAGTTACCACATTTACACGCCATTTACCAGTTTTAAGATTATTACGTAAAGAATATGTTCGGAAACCCTGATCTCTACCTCCAGTAACAGGCAATTTTATGGTCATGTCTTCTATCCATTTCCCTTCTATTTCATTATAATATTGCCACTCATGAAAAATCTCCATTTGAAAACTGGTCGGAGAAAAAATTGCACTGTATGCATAAATTGGATAATTTATTGGTTTCTTAAATTCTTTATAAAGAGAAAAATATTCGCTCCAACCTTTTTCTTCATATAAAACATTATAATTACCATCTGAATTTTTTTCTACAAAATAATAAATACCTCCATCTTTTAAAGAAAGTGGTATCGGTGGTATCAGATTTGTAAAGTAAAGTATATTTACCAACACTGTTATGCTGATTATTGATATAGTTATTATTTTTTTACCACCCAAATTATTATTTTTAGAGAAAAAATACAATGCAAAGACAAATAAAAATATAGTTATTAAACTAACTATTCCAGAATATATAAAAATAGTTGTATTTATTTGTTTAAAAATAACTGGTAGCAGATAAATTGCAAAAGAATAAATAGACAAGAAAAGTAAACTTACTTGAAAACTTAGTCTCACATATTGTCTTTTGAATGACTCATTCGCATAAAATGCAAATGCGAGTATGAGTACAAATGGCCAAGTTACAAATATATCTGCACTTCTAAAATAAAAAACTAAATAAGTAGATAATATCCCCCCGAAGAAAAATTGAATAATATTTACATACCAAAAATGTGCCTTAGATGGATTTTTCTCATCTTCCCCGCTATTTTTCTTAATATGAACTAATATCATAAAAATAGCGACAATCAAGATATGCCCTAACACCCAGATAGTTTCAAAAAGAGTATCAACTCTCTTAAGAGTGACAGCATCAAATATAAAACCCCACACAAGTGAGATAGAAGAAATAGGTCTTTCATAGCGACCATACCAACTTTTTATATTGTCTATAGATACCATCCTGTTATTTTAAACCTAATAAATGTAAATGAAAATGACTTGGAATAGTTTTGCCTAATTTTGTAACTTCCATAATAAAAGTATACTTGTGTTTATTTTTATCATTTACATATTTATCTTTTATTAATTTCAGTTCCTCTAGTTCTTTTTTGGTTAATTTATCTTCTGTTTCGTGCCTTTTAGGTACGAGCAAGTCGTGAACTTTTGCTATCCTGTCATATGGAAAATCATTTTTTAAAATCTTCCAATATTTAAAAATTTTTATTGGTTTGTTGTAGCAAAGTGGACATATTTTTGGGTCCATTTTCTCTCTATGTTTGCGATATTTCTCCTCCGTTTTGTTTGTTCGTAGTGTTGGTATATTTTGTTTATTAATACTCATATTTTTTATATTTTCTACAAAAAAAATTATACAAACTATTTTTTTCTAATTCTCGGATATTCCTTATTTATTTAAATATAGTTTATAAGATTAAAATCTTATACTAACAATGTTGCTATAAAAGCAATTATCATAAAAGAAACTATATTAGATAAACTATCTGAGATGAATCTTTTCCAAGCTAGATTTCCCTCTGATTTTCCCCAAAGTATATTCTGCCCGACCATAGGTATCGTGAAAGCTACCCAAATCATCAGAACATAAAAATATACCACACTATCTGGGCCTCCACTTTGGACAGTAAAACTTGTCGTAAAACCAATAAAAAGTGATGTTAGAAAAGAAAGTATCATCTGTGCAAAATATGTCTTCCACATTTTTGGCTTTGCTTCCGCTATCATTTTTGCTTTTTCTTCTTCACTTAGCTTGTCGAGACCTAAGTATTGCATATGCCATTTTCCCATAGGAGTAGCACCTGAATACCAAAACGTCCCCACTATTGCACTAACCACAGCACCAACAACACCAATTAAAACTACTATTAGTATTTCCATATATATTATTTTATGTTAAAAAACATTATTGCTTATAATCTTTAAATTATACTAATAAATTTATTATTACGAAAGCTAAAACAAAACAAGCAAAAACCCCTACTGTTTTTGTAAAGAAAACTATTGCCTCTTTCTTCTTATTTTCTATAAGTAAATAAAGTGGTTCTGATAAAAACAAGAATCCCATAACTACAACAGATAACACTAATAAACTAAGCATAGTCATTGGTATCAATATAGTTTCTTCTTTATCTTCCAAAAAAGAACCCACAAAACTACCCACAGAAACTAATGTTATTATATAAACCGCCGCCCCCGATGCATACAAAAATGGTTTTTTCATCCTGTAGTGAAATTTCAAATTGTTTTTTTATTAATTTTATAAAACAATATGATATTTTATGTTATTGATAATATTTACTTTATAAACTTTAATCCGAGTAAAAACAATTTATGATTTGAAATTCTACTACAGGATTCATAATTTAGAATTTTGTTGGAAAAAAGTTCGGATTTTGTTCAGGAGACACAGCCAAGTTTCACAATTCGCATTTTCGCCAAAATTCGGAGCGTCGCAAAGCGACGCGAATTTTTTGCCAGGAAGTGCTGATTTTTCTTGTGTGCTGGGAGTCACGAGCTAGAACTTTTCAATTCCTTGCCCTATAAGGTTATTTTTAATACTTTTATTATATTATTTCGACGTATCTCGAGCACTCTTCATATTACCTTTAGCTAACAGAATTAGAGCATTCTTTGCATCTTGTGAATATTGGTAAGCGATTGGACCTGGATGATATGGTTCGTATTTTTTATTTACAAACCCTTTGCTTGAATATTTACTTGTTTTCAGTGGAACAATTGGACCTCTTCCATTATGATAAAGTTGCCATAGACCTTCATGTAAATTTCTTAATTTGGTACAAAATTTCTCCATATCTCTAACAGGGACCTTATTAATAATAATTTTTATTTGATCATTATTAGTTAGAACTCTATGAGCGATGAGATCTCTTATTGGTCTGTAAAATTCTTGGTATTGCTTAGATAAAGAAGATTTTAGTTTTTTTAATTTTTTCCAATCATCATTACTCATTTCGTAAAAACCTTCCATATATTTATCTTTATAATCAAGCATCTCAGTATGAGAAACTACCCATCTGTTAGAAAATAGTTCTTTAGAAAAGATTTTCTTACTTTCATCTATTTGTCTAAAAAGCGTATGAATCGTATTTTTTTCTCCCTTAGAATTGTCTATATCAAATATTCTTCCTAAAACAATAAACATTGAATCTGTAAATGAAAATAAAACCGAGTTCCAAAAGGCTGGATTCTTGTTTACTGCTTTTTCTACTGATTTGTTATTTATAATAACATCACTCAATGCACCATGACTGTAGACATATCTAACTAAGCTTTCTGTTTCGTTTCTAAAAAAGTTCAACTCTCTTAAAAAATTTTCCTCTTTAGTTTTTATTTCTTTTTCTTCCATTTTTAACTTTTATAACATAAAAAAACCTAAGATTTTATATAATTTAGTAGATCTAATACAAAATTTCCTAATGCTACCAAAACTCCAAAACCAGCAACAATAACACCAAATAAGGTTATTTTATTTAATGCTTTAGTTAATTTACTGGATGAATTATTTGATTCATTTAGATTTTTATTCAGTTCAACTAAATTATTTCTTATATCACCAATAGTAGAAAATAATGGTGTCGGTATAGATTTTTCTGAAAAATAACAACCAGCATTGTCTAAAAACTTATCTATTTTTTCTTCTCTATCTTTTCCTTTTTCAAACATGTTTTTAGTAAATTTATTTTTCTATTAATTCTAACAATAAAGTTTTTGCTAATGTTTCAGCGTTTAAACCACCAAGTTGAGTAGACTTTTGTCCATATTCTGCCGTCATAACAGTCAAAACTCCTTTTTCTAAAAAATAACTGGCTGAATATTTTTTATTATTAACAGTAATTAAAACTTTACTTGCTTTTGAATAATCAAAGTCTTTTTTCATAATTTCTTATTAAAAAGTAAATTTATTTACTTTTTTTATATTTTTTAAAAATAAAATAAATAACCCAAAAAACTGCTATTAACAATATTCCACCTATTGAATCTTTAAAACCAAGTATTAAACTCTTAGATAAATATATACTTGAAATTAAACCTATAACTTGAACAATACTCAAAATTATTAATATTATTTTCATAGAATTAGTTAATTAAATATTTTTTTAATTTATTAATTTCATCATCAATATTACCTAAAACAATTTTATTGTTTTCAAATTTGATTTTTAAAAACTTATCTCCAAATAATTTACTTTTTATTATTAAACTTTCTTTTATTTTTTCTTTGGGTATTTTAAATTTTGTTATATTTTTATAATCATCAGAAATTATATTCTCATCTTCATCCAACCAAGAACTTCTGTGCTTATTTAGCTGTTTTTGTTTTGCAGATAACATAGGAGCTCCCGCCAACGCTCCTAATGCTCCAAAACTAAATGCTCCTGCCTTTGATAAAACAGTTCTTCCTGCATCATAAACAAAACTGGAAGGTAATTCTATTAAGTATAAATAATTGTTAGTAATTAATATATCATATGTTGGTCGACTAGAAGCAATAAAGGCTTCTGTTTCTTTCCATCCACTAGAAAATATTATTTTTTCTTCCTTATTGTTGTTTTCCATAATATTTATATTATATCGCTAAACAATATAAATTAATAGATACGACGTATCTCGAGCGTAATAACCTCGCTCTTACTGGCTGGGAGACTAGGAATCGAACCTAGATTAAAGGCTTCAAAGGCCTCTGTCCTACCGTTAGACGATCTCCCAATGATTTATTAAACAACTTCTTTATCTTTACTTATTATTTTTATTAACGCAAGTTCAAGCGGAAGTTCAGAAACAAATGCACGGTCTATATCATTATATGATTTAAGAAGTTCCGCTAGAGAATAAGAATTAAATTTTTCTGCTTTAACTAAACTTTTCAAAAATTCTAAATCTTCTTCTCTTAAATCACCAGCCATTTCTTTTTCTAATTTAGGCGCATACTTAAAAAGTATTACCATACGAAATTTCTGAATAATAAGTTTAAAATAAAGTTTCATATCTAAATTTTCTTCCGCAGTTTTTCTAATAGTCGCAATTCCATTTTCTAAATTTTTTTCTGCTATTGCTTTAATAAAATCATTTACCAATGTCGTTTTTGGTGTACCAGTTATTTTTTCTACATCTTCTTTCTTAATTTTTTTTGTTTTAGTAAAGTTTAAAACTTTTTGAAGAGTACCTAATGCATCACGAAACGATCCATCTCCTAATGTTGCTATTAGTTCTGCTGTACCATTTTCCAACTCAAAACCTTCTTTTTTTGCAACATCTAAAATCATATTTTTAGATATAACATCAGAAGCTTTTCTAAAAGTAAAAACTTGACAACGGGATATTATAGTGTCTGGAACTTTGTGAATCTCTGTAGTAGCTAAAATAAAGATCACATGTTTAGGTGGTTCTTCGAGAGTTTTTAGTAATGCACCCCAAGCATCTTTAGACAACATATGCACCTCGTCTATTATGTAAACTTTATATTTAGAATCAAAAGGCAAAACTCGCACACCATCACGAAGTGCTCTAATATCTTCTATGCCTCTATTAGAAGCTGCATCTATTTCATAAATATCATTTTCTGAAACTCCTATATCTTTAGCAAAAATTCTAGCTACAGAAGTTTTACCTATACCACGAGTACCTACAAAAAGATAAGCATGCGAAACTTTATTTGTTTCCACAGAACTTTCTAAAACTTTTACAATATGATCTTGCCCTAAAACTTCTTTAAAGGTTTTAGGCCTATATTTTCTATACAATGCCAAATCATGCATATTTTTTATTATACATCCTTTTTTTAAAAAAATCATTTATTATTTTTTCTACTTCTTTAGAATTTTCTGTTTCCATTAGTTTAATTCGCAATTCTTTTGCTCCAGAAAAATCATTTATATAGGCTTTAAAATGTTTTTTCATTACCGAAAAATGTTTATGCTTTGGGTTAAAAAGTTCTTTGTCAAAAATTTTTACATGTTCCACTAAAGCATTTAATTTTTCCTCTAGGGAGGGAGTATAATCATCCAAGAAAAACCATGGATTACCAAAAACTCCGCGACCTATCATTACACCATCAGAGCAGTATTCTCTAGCCTTAACTCTCGCATCTTTTAAATTTTTCACATCTCCGTTGCCGATAAGAATTATTTCTTTACCTGTTTTTTTTATCATTTTTTTAATCTTTACCATAAGTTCCCAATGAGCTGGTACCAAAGACATTTCTTTTTTTGTTCGTAGATGTACAGTCAAAGCAGAAATATCTTCTTTTAATAATTTTTCTATCCAAATTATTTCTTCTTTATTAAAACCAATTCTTGTTTTAACAGATACTGGAATATCCAATCCGGCATATTTTATCCCCATGTGAGCGGCTTGTATTATACTTCTCGCAAGTTCGGGAGTTCTTATTAGGGCTGCTCCAGCACCTTGGGCAATTACAGATTTGTCTGGGCAACCCATATTTATATCTATTCCATCAAATCCAAGACTTGCTATATATCGGCAAGCTATCTCCATATTTTTTGGATTTGCTCCAAAAACTTGTGCTATTATTGGCCTTTCTATTTCTTTATATTTTAAAATGTGAGATAACTTTTTTTTAGCAAGTTTATTGCATAAACCGTCTGCTGATACAAATTCTGTCCAAAATACAACTTTATTTCTGTTGTATCTATTTTTACCATATTTTGCTAACATATAACGAAAAGCAATATCAGTGACATCTGACATTGGAGCCAAACAGAAAAACGGTTTATCTAGTTTTTGCCAAAAATTTTGCATATTATTTATTTTTATTTAAATTTGTAGAATACCTTATTTCCAAACCGAAGATCAATATAAAGAAGTGAAGAATATTTATTCTTAAAATCTGATTTAAAAGGCTCGGTTGTTAAAATTGATTGTAAATTTTGTATTATTTGATTTAAATCAGTATCAGCTTTAAAAATTATCTTAGGTCCCATTGATGATGCCCCAAAAGAAGAAAGAAACATTTCAATATCTCCATTATTTTGAATAAAAAAAACAACTGGTTTTATTTCTAATTTTTCAAGTATCTCTTTAAATGAAATTAATTTTTTAAAATTAGGTTGAAAAAAATATGAATTATTTTTTATACCATAAAATTTTAAATAAATTTCTCCAGAAAAATATGGGGCTTCATCAAAAATATATCCATCCTCATCCATAAAATAACATTTTTCTTCATTTAAAGATTCAATAGAATATTTATTAGATTCTGGTAAAGTTAAACCACAATATGTATATAAAGCTATTCTTTCACTTAAAGAAATGTTTAATGTTCTAAAATTTTTAACATTAAAAGAAATATCTTTCAATCTATTAAATTTAAAAATCAATTCATTTTCTATTTCTTTTTTAGGATAAAATAAAAAATTTGTTTTTGGTAAAAAATAAAGATAATTACCAGCAATTTTTTCTCTAACTACTTCTTCAATCATTTGAGTCTCAGTCACTTTATTACCTATAATTTTAATAGTATTTATATTTATTTTTTCCCATCTATAAAACAAAGATAAACTAATTAAAAATAAAATAAATAAAAAAACAATAAACAATATTTTATTTTTTAAAATCTTATATCTTTTCTTTTTTAATTCTTGTAAACGAGGAGAATTTAAAATAGCATATTTTTTCATATTATTTTATGAAATCTTTTCCACCCATATATTTCTTTAAAACTTCAGGAATTTTTATAGAACCATCAGCTTGTTGATAATTCTCTAAAATAGCTGCTGGTAATCTACTAGTAGCACAAGCAGTGTTATTTAATGAATGAGCATATTTTAATTTACCATTTTCATCTTTATATTTAATGTTTAATCTTCGTGTTTGAAAATCATGAAAATATGAAGAGGAATGCGTTTCTCTATATTTATTTTGAGAAGGCATCCAAACTTCTATATCGTATTTTTTTACTTGACCAAGCCCTAAATCTCCACCACAATTTACAACTACACGATAAGGAATGACAAGTTGTTGCATTAAATATTCAATATGTTTAGTCATTTCTTCATGAAATTTAACTGATTCTTCGTGAGAAGCTTCGCATAATAGTACTTGTTCTAATTTAAAAAATTCATGTACTCGAATAATTCCTTTCATATCTTTTCCATGAGCTCCTGCTTCTCTTCTAAAACAAGGGGAGAATGCAATAAATTTTTTAGGCAAAGATTCTTTGGTTAAAATTTCTCCAGAATAATAAGACATCATAGCTACTTCAGCAGTACCAGATAAATATTCATTATCTTGAGTTCTATATAAATCATCTTCTCCCCCTGGTATATATCCTGTACCCATTAAAGTTTCTTTTCGAACTAGAGAAGGAACAATCATTGGAATATAACCCTGATTTACAAAATAATCTAAAAAATATTGCCACATAGCAAAAAAAAGTAATACTCCATCGTTTTTCATAAAATATCCTCTAAAACCAGAAACTTTTGTTCCTCTTTCGAAATCAGCTAAATCTAAACTCTCTAAAAGTGCTACATGATCTTTAATAACAAAATCAAAAACTGTTTTTTCCCCCCAAGTTCTCACTTCAACATTTTCTTCTTCATTTTTTCCATCTGGAACAGAAATATCTGGGATATTAGGAACCTGAATCATTAATTTTTGCCATTCTTCTATTATATATTTTAATTTTTCTTCTTTTTGTTTAATATCTTCTTTTACTATACGCATTTCTTCTATTAATTGAATTTTTAAAGCTTGATCTTTACTAAAAGCAATATCATTTGAAACTCTATTTATTTCACTTCTTAAATCTTCAACTTCTTTTAATTGTTTCAAGCGTTTATCATCTAAATCTAAAAGTTTTTCTATATCAATATCTATAAATTTCTTTTTAGCACCTTTTTGCACTATTTCTTTGTTTTCACGAATAAATTTGATATCTAACATTCTTTTATTATATACAAACTTTGATATAATGTGAAGTAAAGTAATGAAAATAAAAAAACTAACAAAAAAAGAATTTCCAAAATCTTTACTAGAAATTCCCCAACCTCCAGAACAACTTTATATTATTGGTGAATTACCAAAAGAAAATTTAATTTATTTATGTGTGGTTGGTTCACGTAAATTTACTTCATATGGACGTGAATCTTGTGAAAAAATAATTACAGGATTAAAAGATTATCCTATTGCAATAGTTTCTGGTTTCGCTATTGGTATAGATACTATAGCTCACAAAAAAGCTATGGAAGTAGGACTTAAAACTATCGTGTTTCCCGGCTCAGGATTAGATGAGAATGTTATCTACCCCCGAACTAATTTACATTTAGTAAAAGAAATAGTAGAAAAAGAAAATTGTCTGATTTCAGAATTTGAACCAAATTTTAAAGCAACTCAATGGAGTTTTCCTATGCGTAATAGACTTATGGCTGGTATTTCAAAAGCTGTACTTGTAATAGAAGCAGAAGAAAAATCTGGAACCTTAATTACTGCAAGACTTGCAACAGAATACAACAGAGATGTACTAGCTGTACCTGGTTCTATATTTTCTTATTCATCTAAGGGTACAAATAGGTTAATACATCAAGGAGCGACACTGGTTTCTTGTGCTGAAGATGTGCTTGAAGCATTAGGGTTTGAAATAAAAAAAGATAAAAAAAAACAAGCAAAACTTTTTGAAGATTTATCACCTGAAGAAAAAAAAGTAGTAAAACTTCTTCATGAACCTATATCTCGCGATAACTTAATCAGAGAAATGAAAATGTCAACTTCAAATGCAAATGCAATACTTTCTATTATGGAAATAAAAGAATTAATAAAAGAAGAAATGGGTGAAATTAGATTAACATAATATTTTATAATAAATATATTAAAATTTGCAAAAAAAATATATTTTATGTAATACTTATATTTAATGAAATTATTAATTGTTGAATCACCATCAAAAGCGAAAACAATCGAAAAATATCTCGAAGGTGCATTTACCGTACGTGCATCTGTAGGACACATTAGAGATTTACCTAAATCAAACAAAGAAGCCATAGACATAGAAGGTGGCTTCATACCAAAATACGAAATTTCAAAAGGAAAAGAA
>Ga0172375_10008232_pt1 | contig 14073 bp, 12 predicted proteins | sample LakKiv1m_FD_114537 | JGI IMG/M metagenome (GOLD analysis project Ga0172375, IMG submission 114537) | Freshwater microbial communities from Kabuno Bay, South-Kivu, Congo - kab_092012_11.1m | ecosystem: Environmental > Aquatic > Freshwater > Lake | place: Democratic Republic of the Congo...
AACAACAGTCATGACCGCGCCAAACCGGACAAAGATGCAGGCGTTTCAACTGGAGGCTTTCTCCATTATGAAGGCCGCCGAACAGGACCTTGCCGGCACCGTGCCTTGGCCGGACTATTTCTCCACCAGGACCGCTGAGCACATCCTACTCGTTCGCAGCCTCTTCGAGCGACAGCCGGCACAGACAGGCAGTTGCATGGAAATCGGCTGCGGCCCCGGCTATACGCTTCTTCTCTGGGCACTGGTGGCAGACTCGGTCATAGGGGTTGATGATGAGAAGGCTGTTTCAACGGCACGGAAGGTTGTTCAATTGCGCCCCGATCTTGCCTCGAAGATCACCCTGGTACCAGGCGCCGCCGACAAACTGCCCGGGAAGCTGGGTCCCGTGGACCTGCTGTTCTCGCAGTATGTTCTTGAGCACCTGCAGGATCCGTCGGCGACGCTTGCCCGGCTGAAATGCATGATCAAGCCGGGCGGGTGTTTCGTGCATGTCGTGAACAACCTCGTGGATCGGCTTGACTGGCAGAGTGTCTACCGCGGCTCAGTATCATGGCTGGGTCGCATGCGACGGTCATTACGATACGCGGGCTTCGTCAGGACGTTCCTGAACCCGGACGAATTCACGCCGCCGCACGAACCCGTGATGGGATCCTGTTCTGCCGAACAGCGTACTTACAGGCTCGAGCGCTGGACGCGCCTGTGCATGGAAGCCGGGTACGAGATAACCGACCACTTCCAGACACGGGATACCAACTGGGTCATCGTCACCCGTCCCATGCCATGACCATGAAGAGGTTGGTCGCCATACCGTCGGAGGCCGTTTCCGAGTACGAACTGTCTGGTTACTCAACCTGGCTTCCGCGCTATTACAACCCTGCCGGCATGTTTGACGAAGTCTGGGTGCCCAGCCCCCTTGAGCCCCGGCAACGCGACGCCTACGGTCTTCGGTTGCGACCGGTAACGTGGGCCGGGTTCCGCAGGATACTCGGCGAGATCCGTCCGGACCTGGTACGTGCCTACGGTGGCGGCTGGTCGGCCGAGATGACATGCCTGTCGCGGGTCAGTGGAATCCCGGTCATCGTAAGCCTTCACGACAGCCTTGAGGGAAGTATCTGCACTGCCGTTCGATTTGCGGATCGTGTTTTCTGCGTTTCAAGCGTAGTTCGACAAAACGCCCTGGCTACCGGTATTCCGGGGGACAGGCTGGCATTGCTGCCAAACAGGGTCGACCCGCAGGTGTTCCGTCCTCTTGACAAAAGCAAGTCTCCTCCAGGGACCGAGTTCGGGCCGGGCAGGTACATTCTCCACGTTGGTCGGCAGTGCAACCAGAAGAACCCCGACACCCTGGTCCGTGCACTGGCCCTTTTACCCCGTGAGTACCGGGTGGTATTCATCGGTCGAGGTGACGCGAAGCCATACCGCGCACTGGCAAGGTCCGTGGGTGTTGAGGACCGGTGTTCGTGGATAGAGGCAGTCCCCAACCCCGAACTCGTCCACTGGTACAACTGGTGCGATTGCATGTGTACCCCGAGCAGGCACGAGGGGTTCGGGATCGTGTTCATTGAAGCCGCCGCGTGTGCCGCGCCCATTATCACCTCGGACATTGCACCAATGAACGAATACCTTGACCACGGTTCCACGGCCCACCTGGTGGCCAGGTACGAAGATCCATCGGCCCTGGCTTCCGCCATCAGGGACGTGTGCGAGAACAAGGACTACGCCCACGCCCTCGGGCAGGGCGCCCTCAAGATGTCAGCGGCTTTCAAGCAGCAAACCGTCGAACTGCGCGAAAAAGAACTGTACGTGGAGAGTATGGAGCGAGGAGCCCGGTCTCTTTCACCGACCGAAATGCGGTCGCTCCGGAAACTGCGCCGGCTGGCACTGGGCCGTTTTCTCTACAACCGTTTCCGTGCCGGCATTGGCAAAGCAGTACACAAGTGTCTCGGCATCAACACCGTAACGGCATGACGATTACCGCGGAAAGAATGGTTCGGGCCGGGCGTCGCATGCTGGTGGACGCCGGGTCCGCGCTGCAGCATTCATGGAAGTACCGGGGGATTTCTTCACCTTCAAAGGCATTGCGGTGGCTGGAGGGACAGGAGCTTCCCACCGGCGGGATCAGGGCACACAACAGGTCCGCAAATCCCTATGCCGAGATCACAGGTTACCTGATCCCAACCCTGATTGACTACGGTGAGGCGGATCTGGCGGGCCGACTGCTGCGCTGGCTGCTGGGTACACAGCTGGCGGACGGGTCATACCCTGATTCAGTTACGGGGTTGCCGCATATTTTCGATTCCGGGCAGGTCCTGCGCGGACTGCTGGCCGGTCTCCACCTGGATAGCGGCGCCAGAAACGCCGCGGTTCGCGTAGCCGACTACATCTGCAGGCAGGTGTCAGTCGATTCGGGGTTTCCCCGTCAGTACCGCGGCGAGATCCCCGAGCCGATACTGTTGTACGTACTCCCCCCGCTCAGGGAAGCGTCCCGGCTGTTGGGAAGACCCGACTATGAGCAGGCTGTGGAGACATGCCTTGGCGCATACGAACGCCATCCTGAGCTGCTAAGGAAGGAGGACTTGACGCATTTTCTCTGCTACGAAATAGACGCACTCCTGGACCTCGGCCGACAGGATCGCGTCATCGCATTGCTTGACCACCTGGGCTCGTTGCAGACCGGCACAGGGGCCGTGAGAGGCCGTGGCAATGCATCATGGACGTGCATCCCGGGCATGGCCCAGCTTTCCCTCTGCTGGTACAAGGCGGGTATGGAAGATCCTGCCGACCGGGCACTCGCGTGGATGGAAGACCATCAACTGGCCGACGGCGGATGGCGCGGCAGCGAGGGGCGCGGCGCCGACTACTTCAGACACGACTCCGTGCCATGGGCGGCCAAGTACTACCTGGACGCCCACCGTTTCAGAATAACAGCTTTCTTCCGACGCCATGCCCGCGCGTTCCCGGATTCCATTGAGGCGTCGGATGGACGACTGAACGCCGTCATAGGCCTTCTGCAAGGAAGGGAAAAGATACTTGATGCCGGATGCGGCAAAGGTCGCTTTCTTAAGGCCATTCGCGCGGTTCACCCCGGCATTAACGCAGTCGGGGTCGATCCGTCTCCGGAACTACTTGCATGCATACCGACCGGAATTGAACGCAGGGAAGGATGGCTGGAACGCCTTCCTTTCAACACGGGCGAGTTCGATGTCACGTTTTCCGTCGAAGCGATAGAACAGTCTGCGAACCCGAAAGCATGCATCCGGGAGCTGGTACGGGTTACAAAGCCTGGCGGGCATGTTGTGATTGTCGATAAGCACCGCGGCGCCTGGGGCCTGCTGCAGTGTCCATCCTGGGAGAGATGGCCTTCAAAGGCCTCGCTGGCCGCCACACTCGAGGAGTATTGCAGCGACGTCACCGTGCAGGACATAGCGTGCGGAACCGACAGTCGTGCCGGCCGGCTGATGGTTGCCTGGAAAGGCCGGAAGAAGGCCTGAGCCTGCCAAGGCGGGAAGCCGGATCGTATGTCGAAAGAACCATTTATATCAATCGTAATGCCCGTCTTTAACGGGGAACGCTACCTGCGCGAGGCCCTCGACTCCTGCCTGGCACAGACCCTGCGCGACTGGGAACTGGTCATCGTTGATGACGGTTCAACGGACGGCACCCAGGCAATAGTCGATGAATACGCGTCCCGCGAACCACGGATTCGCCCTGTGAAACATGAACGCAACCAGGGCCTCCCGGGTGCACTGAACACGGGTTTTTCCATTGCGCGCGGGGAATTGCTGACATGGACATCCCATGACAACAGGTATCGCCCGACGGCACTTGCCGCCATGGAGAAAGCTATTGGCACAGACAATTCTGTAGACGTTGTCTACGCGGACGTGGATATCATCGATACCAATGGCAAGATACTCAGGCATCAACCAGTCAGGGACATCGCTGCAATGGGATTTCGAGGCAATGTCGTCGGGAGTTGTTTCCTGTACGGGCGGAAAGTACATGATGCTGCAGGCGGGTATGCACACGATCTCTTCCTTGCCGAGGACTACTACTTCTGGCTCTGCGCAGCAGACAGGTTCCGCTTCCGGCCCATACACCAGTGCCTGTACGATTATCGGATCCATTCCGGAACATTGACGTCGCGGTTCCCGGATGCAAGGCCTGTAGGTAACCTGGCCCTGGACCGTGCATTCAAGCAGACTTCCAGCCGTCTTTTGAAAGCCGGTATTCTGATCAACTTCGCCATCGACCATCGCCGGGATGGACTTTCGGCAAAAGTCTTGCAGCACATCGCGGAAGCCATGCTGATGCACCCCTGGGCAACAATTCGATACTCCCCCTGGCGCAGCCTGCTCACATCCGCGTGATGGATCCAATGCGTTTCCTCATCGTCTCAGCCCTGACACCGCAGTCACCTTCGGGCGTCAGGGTGTACTACCAGCGTCTTGAGGCCGAACTCGGACGTCGCGGACATTCGGTCAGGACTATTACGCCGGACAACGCGCCCCGTCGCATCAGGTTATTGACAGGAGCCATCAGGCGCTGTTTGAGCCTGCTGGGCTCAGACTGGTATGAGATCGCGATGGCGCTAAAATCGTTCGGCAGGCTCTTCTGGGCCTGCAAGGGGCTGCAACGGAATTTTGATATCATCCACGCACAGGACGCAGGCAGCGCCGTGGCAGCCGGGTTCGCGACCAGGTGGCAACTGCCGGTGCTTCTCACATGCCATTGTTTCAACGATGCAGTGCCCGAATTGACAGGAAGATCCGATACGTCAGCCCTTCCGCCTCTCTTCCTCGAGCGCTGGTTCAGATGGCTCTACCGCAAAGTCAGTTTCTTTATCTGTCCCTCAAAATATGTCATGGAACGTGTCCGGTCCTCTGTTGCATCGGGAGCCGTGCTGGAACTCATCCCCCATGGTGTTCCTTTCCGCGAACTGGCCGGCGCCGTACCTGACCGGCCACTGGCGGAGTCCAGCGCCGGAAAGAGCGTCGTGCTCAACGCTGGCCGACTGGAACCACACAAAGGCCAGATGCTTCTTGTTGAAACCGCGGCCGCCCTGCACCGGGATGACGTCGTGTTCTGGATTGCCGGTGACGGCCCGGAAGCCACCCGCATTGCCGAAGAGGTGAGGAAACGAGGGCTGGAAAGAAGAGTCGTGCTGCTGGGGCACCGGAATGACCTCCCCTCCGTGATGAAGACCTCGACAATCTATGTTCACGCTGCGACCCAGGAGACATTCGGCCTGGTTCTGCTGGAGGCCATGGCGTGCGGGCTGCCAGTGTTTGCCATGCGCACCGGTGGTGTTCCTGAAGTCTTACAGGGAACGGAATCCGAGTCGTTGTTCCCGCGGGAAACAACACCGGCAGAACTGGCCCGCCTCATAGAGGGCTGGGTTCAGGACCGGGAGAAACTCCGTCACCTTGCCAGAAAGCAGTTCGAGGATGCCCGCAACCGGTTCGACGTTGCCGTCATGGTTGAGCAGACGCTGGCCTTTTACTCCAGAGCCGTGGCACTCTGGCCGCAGTTCCGCCCCGGCGGCGTGAACCCGTCGGTGAAGTCTGTGGAAGAAGACGCATCACAACAACGGTCATGACACTTCAACGGGCACTAGTGGTTCTTCTGGCATTGGTATTCATGATGCCAACGGTGTATTTCCTGTTGCGCGCCCTGCTCGGTGTCACGGGCCGCTTTGTGGCCGCCGTCTGGGTTGCCCCACCCGTCGCCATCCTTCTGATTGTCAACTACCGCATACACCTGTACATCCTCCTGCTCGGATTCATTCTTCCGTTCACGCTTCCCCCGGTTCTGGGTCACAGGCCCATCTCATTTTCCACACTCATACCCTTTATCGTCTTCGCCAGCGCTATTGCGCGGTTGTGCCTTGGACACAGATCACGAACTGAGACCGATCGCCGAGTTGACCTGCCCATGCTGCTGATTTCCGGCCTGATAACCTGCTGGCTCATCGCTGACCGGCCCGGGATGGCAAGTATGGGCGCCGAAACGGGGGGAGCATGGGAAGCAGTGCTCGCCATTGCAGCCATTGCTGCGTACTGGGGTGCAAGAGCCTTGCGCGATCAGACCCACAACTGGCGACGTCTCTTCCTGGTACTTTCCTGGGGATGTTCACTGTCACTCCTGATGGTTACAGTAGAGAACATTGTCAAGCACGTGCCGGCCTCGGATGCTGTCTCAAACCTGTTCTGGCCGACCGGTTGGTGGTTCTACGGGCTGTTGTTGGGCTACACGATCAAGATCCTCAGGGAAAACAGGACGATCGTTCGTGATGTTCCGATGCTGTCCACGATGGGCTTCATAATGTTCAACGCAATCATGAGCGGCTATCGAAGCCGAATCCTGTTCGCACCGTTCATGATAGGTGCGGCGCTCTGGGCAGGCGGGCTACGCCGCCGAATGGTTATGGCGGTCCTTATCTTTGCTGTTGGATGCCTCATCCTGGCAAACACCAACACATTTGAAAGAGTCCCTGCCCGCGCTCGTCGCGTGCTGTCAGTTGTACGCATAGATACCCAGACAAGGCTGTCGATCTCAATGTACGGACACGGTGAGATGGGATGGAAGTCCCAGTGGCGCATGGAACTGTGGAAGCGAGGCTGGCGTGCAGTCCTCGACAAACCGTTCGCCGGCCATGGCTATGCTTTCGACAGCTCCATGCTTCTCGCGGATCTGGCCTCGGCGTCGACAGCGATAGAGGCATCCATGCGCGGCGTGGCCGCTGCCGGACAATTCCATAATCTCCCCCTGAACCTGATGTTCTTCTGCGGAATTCCGGTTACCCTTTTGTTCTGTCTTGCCTGGGCAAGATGCTTGCTGCGCCTTGTCCGCATGGCCACGGCCGCCACAGGCTGGAAAGGTGCTTTCCTGACTGCCATGCTCGTCTATGTGGTACCTGAAACCGGCCAGGCCTTGATGAACGGTGGCGGAGACAGCTTCCTGGCAGCATGTGCATGGATGGGTGTTGTACAGGCAATCCATGCCGCGGAGCTGAGGGAGCAGAAGGAAACTTCCGCAGCAGAAACACCGGTCATTGCTGTGGCACAGGAACAATTCGATACTCCCGCAGTGCTGTGACACAGTTGGCACGGCGCCAGGGCCGACCACCTGCACAAACACCACGGAGATCCATGGACAAGATGCAGGCAACAGCATTCTCCATTGCCACTCCTGTTCGTAATGCACTGCCGATGCTGAGGCGCTGCGTTGGCTCCGTCCGAAGGCAGACCGGCGTGGATGCTGAACACCTGGTCCAGGACGCCGCTTCGACGGACGGAACAGTTGAGTGGTTACGGACACAGGCCGGGCTCACGTGGACAAGCGAGCATGACAATGGAATGTACGATGCCATAACCAGAGCATGGAACAGGAGCCACGGTGCGGTATTGTCATGGCTGAACGCCGACGAGCAATACCTGCCAGGCACACTTGACTATGTTGCCCGTATCTTCACCGAAGAACCGTCAACAGATGCAGTGTTCGGCGACTACATCATCTGCGACACGGAGACGGGCGTTCCTGTTGCCGCCCGCCGCGAAATACAGTTGCGCAGGTTCTATCTCCGGCACGGGCCGCTGTATGCCATGTCGTGCACACTCTTCTTCCGGCGACGGCTGTTGGAACGCGGCCTGCTGAAGTTTCAGCCGGACCTGCGCGTGGTGGCGGACGCGGGTCTGGTAATGCGCCTTCTGAACTCGGGCGTGAGATTCCGTCACGTAAGACGCTATCTTGCCCTGTTTGGCGTCAAAGGAACCAATATGTCGGTCACCGATGCCGGCATGGAAGAAACCATGCGTTTGCGCAGACAACAGGAAGGACCGACAGGATTATCCATCCGCCCCCTTGCCCGGCTGTTGCGCATCATAGAGAAGGCTGCGGCCGGCTCATACGGAAAGAAGCGCGTTGACTACGAGTTCTGCGTGGACGAGACGGGACACTCAAAGCGTATCGTTGCAGACAATGTCTCCCCGCGCTGGCGGTGGGGCGCCTGTAGCTGGCGTCAGTGACGGCGGCCTGTTCCGATTCGGACTGCAGCAGCCGTTCTCCCCGAGCCTGCGAGTGGGAACGGCTCCATCGTCCGGCGCAACAGACCAGGCAAGGCCAGCCGGGAATCGATGGGCTCCCTGTAGATTAGCATGAGAACCGTTGGTATCTACTGCCTCGATCAGGATCGCCACACGATGGCATCTCCAGGGATCTTCAATTACACCCGGAGACTGATCAGGGCCATGGCCGACCAGGAGGATCCCGGCTTTCGCATTCGGCTGTGGGTATCGTCAGCCAACTCTACCGACATTGTTCCAACCCGACTTCCGTCATGGATATCGGCGCGTATCGTGCGCGGACACTACGGCACCGGGCTGCCGCGTGTGTGGGCAGACCAGGTCCTCGCGATGTTCCTGCCGGTACTTGATCGTGTTGATGCTGTCCACTACCCCAAAGGCTGGATGCCGGTAACGCAGATCTCAAGAGCCCGCCAGATAGTGACAATGCACGACACGATCGTACACTACCTTGCAGAGAACTACCCCGGGTCCAGGTCCTTTCTGAAACATCGCTATTTCGTGAACGCAAGCCTGTTTGCTTTGCAGCACTCAGACCTGGTGCTTACTGATTCCAGGACGAGCGCATCAGCGCTTGGCGGCCTGCCCGGTGGCAACAGGGCAATGATTCTGGTCACGGACCTCGGCCCGGGAATAGATATCCCGGACCCCCTGCCCCGGCCCTCCGCGAAGAACCAGGTACTGGTGATCGGTTCAATGATACCCTACAAGGCTACTGCAGAAACCCTCCGCTTGCTCGATACGCATGCGCAAACCCGGAAACAACGCCTGCAGGTGGCAGTCACCACCCTGGCGAAATGGCCGTCCGAATGGGGGCCGGAGCCGCGTTCACTTGACATTAGGTTCACGGGACAACTGGACGACAGTTCGCTTGCACTTGAGCTTGCCCGGAGCAGTGTCCTGGTCTACCTCAGCGAAATCGAGGGTTTCGGTATGCCCGCACTGGAGGCCTTCACATGCGGCACACCCGTGTGCTACCGGGCGGGAACAGCTGTGGAGGAACTGCTGGAAGGCGTCCCCGGCGGATGGGATGGACAAGGATATGAGTCATTCGCCCGCGCCCTTGAAGCAGTTTCCCATATCCCGCCGGTCGATATCACGACAATCCGTGATCGGTTGATGGCAAGATACAATTGGACCAAGTGTGCCCGACAGTCAATGGAAGCATACCGACAGGTACTGGGAGTGAAGGCGGAAACGGACAGCAACCGCTGAACATCGACGGTCGCCGCACAGTGGTGCGGCTCCTACATGGTGTTACCACAGGACACAGTCATGTAGGAGCCGCACCACTGTGCGGCGATCCTTCGTTCGCAGACTCTGCCCGGCACATGCTCCCTACCAAGAGCGGACACTCGGAAGACACTCTGGACGGCCAACCTGGTGTATGGGGTTTCATAGTGTTCAGCGTTGGACGTTCAGTGTTCGAAGTTTGTCACTAACTATATGGCCTATCGCATATACATAGGCTCCATCCGCGACGGTTTTGCTCCCACCATGGCAGACGCATCGCGCTGGCTGGATATTCCATCGCGTCTACAGGGCCGCCGCGTGTTCATCAAGGCCAACCTGACATACCCCTCTTTCCGCCCGGGCGTAATGACAACTCCGGAGGCACTGGAGGGTGTGGTCCGGCTTCTAAAGGAGATGAGCTGCGATGTGACGTTCGGAGAGGCCGATTCCGGAGGCTACAACCCGTTCAGCATGGACAAGGTATTCGAGGAGATGCGCCTGCCCGACCTCGCCCGCAAGTACGGGGTAAGGCTGGTGAACCTGTCACGCGAGCCCCAACGCGAATACTTGTTTGACTGCAATGGTCGCAGGTTCAAGTTCAGCTATGCCACGCTGTTCGACGAGATCGACATGACTGTGTCCATGCCGGTTCCAAAGATCCACATGAACACGGGGGTCAGCTTTGCCTTCAAAAACCTCTGGGGCTGCATTTCCTTCCCCCATGAGCGTCTCAGGCTGCACCCTGTATTTGCACCTGCGCTGGTTGAAATCAGCCGTGTCTGCAAGCTGGGCTTGACCGTCATGGACGGCACATGGGGATTGAACAGAAGCGGACCGATGGCCGGGGATCCGATACGCCTGAACTGGCTGCTCGCATCATTCAGCCCGGGAGCCGTGTGCAATACGACGGCGCGCCTTATGCAGTTGGATCCTTTCCTAGACAGCACCCACCTCGCCTCCCTGCGTGACCACGGGTGGGTACCACAAATCGATGAGCTTGAATTCAACACTGACTGGAAACCGTTCATCTCGCCTGTGCCTTTCTTTCTGAAAAGGAAATGGACCGACTACCCCGGTCTGATAGCCTTTCGATCCCACTTCTGGACGCAAGTCGCCTATTTCGGACCCTTAGCGCGCTTCCTGCACTGGCTTCTGTACCTGTTCAGGAAACGGTTCTATTGATCGGATTCGACCTGCTGCATGAAGTACCTGCCGTCGGTTCTCTTTGCCATGCAGAACCGTTTCCGCCTCCGGCGGGAACAGCGACTAGTGCTATGGATCGATCATCTGGCAAACTCGGTATTCAGAAGGCCACTAACCATCCTGGATGTTGGGGGATATCCTTCATTCTGGGCCGAACACCGTAAACGGCCTCAAATTGCACACGTTTTCGCTGTGAATATCCGCACTGGCCAACCGGTTCCCGGCTTCGTTGTCGGAGACGCTGCTCTGTTGCCTTTTCACAACGGTGCCGTCGACCTCGTATACTGTAATTCAGTGATTGAGCACATCCCGGCAGTCCTGCAGGTATCCTGTTTCCGGGAGTTGTGCCGCGTGGGGTCGGCTCTCTACCTGCAGACACCGAATCCTTCTTTCTGCATTGAACCGCACTTTTGCTTTCCGTTCTTCAACATACTGCCCGTTGCCTCCCGTGTGTATATCGCCCGATACTGGCCCTTCTCGTGGTACCGGGCCCTGCCCTCTTTGACAGTTGATGACGCCATACGGGAAGCTCGTACCCTTGCCCCTGTTTCCGGCCGACAATTGCTGGACTGGTCACGAGGCGTTAGCGGATACTGGAAACTGGAGGCGGAACGTGTGGCGGGATTCGTCAAGTCGTATTGCCTGCTGCGAGAGCCCGAACTGAACGAGCATGCCTGACAATATCGACAGCTTGAATGTCCTGGGTACCCGGATCAGCCCCGTCAACATGGAGGTTGCCCTGGAACGGATAGCCACCTGGATTGCGGATTCGCAGACCGGTCGATATGTATGCGTCACGGGCGTCCATGGCGTCATGGAGAGTCTTCGCGACCGGACCATCCGGCAGATACACAACCACGCCGACATATGCGTACCTGACGGTATGCCCATGACATGGCTGGGTCGACTGAAAGGTCACAGCCGGATGGATCGCGTGTACGGACCGGACTTGATGCGGCGCCTCCTGGAACGCGCGGCAAAGGAAGGCTGGTCGAACTACTTCTATGGAGGCAAGCCAGGAGTGGCGGAAGACCTGCGCGTCAGGACGCAGGCCATGTTCCCGGGTCTCAAGGTCGTAGGGACGACTTGTCCTCCGTTTCGCGGCCTCACGGTTGATGAGGAGCGCGACATCCTGAAGGGCATCAACTCCACCCGGCCGGACCTGCTGTGGATCGGGCTCAGCACACCCAAGCAGGAGAAACAGATGGCCTCATTCAAGGACAAGGTTCAGGCAAAAGTCATGATCGGGGTTGGGGCCGCCTTTGATTTCCTTACCGGAGGGTTAAGAGCCACTCCCGCATGGCTGCAACGGGCAGGTCTGGAATGGTTTTTCCGCCTGTGTATGGAACCACGCCGCCTTGGTCCGCGTTACTTGCGAAACAACCCGGCTTTCCTATGGCACATATTCCTGCAATTGTCGGGCCTGCGCCGGTATGGGGACGAGGAATGACCCGTCTAGTAAACATCCTGTTTACCATAGTACTGTGCACGCTCTTCGTCGTGCTCTTCCACTGGTTGGGGAACACGTCCGACACACACATTTTCGGCACATCGGTCATAACATGGATGGTCCGGCGCTGGGACGACGTCGGGGGCAGGTTCTCTTATGCCGCATTCATTCCGTTTGTCTTTCTGTGGCTGATGTGGAAACGCCGCGATCTGCTTACCGGTGCGCCCCGGACAGTCGACCGGCGCGGGGTGTACCTGGTGATTGCCTGCCTGCTGCTTCACCTGCTTGGCACCCGCCTGGAACAGCCACGCCTGTCACTGCTGGCTCTTGCCGGCCTCATATGGGGTATTCCCTTCTACCTATGGGGTCCTGCCATTGCCAGGCTGATGCTCTTCCCATGCGCCTACCTTCTGTTCTGCATACCGATGACATTCCTGGACGTCCTGAGCTTCCCGCTGCGCATGTTTGCGTCCTGGTCTGCCACCGGTCTTCTGAACGGTATCGGAATTGCCGCGATACGAACTGGCACGGCCATTGCCTCGCCGCGACCGGATGGTTTCCGTCTTGAAGTTGCCGACCCCTGCAGTGGACTTGGTTATCTTCTGGCCCTGCTGGCGCTCAGCGCACTGTTCGCGAACCTGACGCAGCCCACCCCTGTGCGCCAGTGGACACTTTTCATACTGGCAATGCCCATCGCAGTCATAGCCAACATCGTCAGGATTTTTGTCATAGCACTGTCTTTCGCATGGATCGGCCACGGCGCCGGAACCGCACTCTATCATTACGGTTCGGGCTACATGGTGTTTCTCACGGCCATCCTGCTCCTGTTTGCATCGGGTCGCTTTATGGCATTTGATTTCCGAACATGGTGGAGACAATGGAAATCGCTTCACAGAAACCACGTTTCATCCTGATCCTGTTGTTGCTGGCAGCCGCGGTGGCCCTGCTGTTCTTGCCGCAACCACATTTCATTACTGACGAGATGACCCCTGACAGCCTCCCAGAGGCCGTTGGCCGGTTTACGGGCGAAACCATGCTGTACTGCCAGAACGAGGCATGCCTACGTTACTGCGAATCCCGTCTCTTGATTGATTATCTTTGCCCTTACTGCAACAGCAAGATGGATACCCTCTCCCCGGCCGAAAAGCGGCAACTGCCGGCCGACACAATGATATCGCGGCGGCTTTACAGGGATGAAGAAGGGCACCAGATCGTGGCCGCTCTTGTGTCGGGTGGACGACAGCGGACCAGTTTCCACCGCCCGCAGATGTGCCTGCCCGCCCAGGGCTTCGGGGTCCGACAGCAGCGGATCGTACCTGTCGGCTCCAGCACTGGTGGGGTGTTTAGAGTCACGTGGATCGACGTTCGCAGGGCAGGTCCATCAGGCACGCAGGAAGCCTCATTTGTGTACTGGTTCACTGGGAACGGACGAGAGACCCCTTCCTACCTTCAGCAGCTCCTGTGGATCACCGCCGACAACCTGCTGAGGAACAGGATTGCCTCCTGGGCATATATCTCAGCGCTCGCAGACAAAGGCAGTACGGGCGAGCAGGATGACCTTGCCCTGAAGGAATTCCTGATTGCGCTGCACGCGGCACTGCAGCCCGGGACGAACCAGTCATCAGTGAACAGTGACCGGTAATCAGAAGATGGGCACAGGTAGAGCCGGTCTTACACCGGCTATGGCCGACATGAAGTTGGCCCTACCATTGCTGCAACGACATCCTATCTATCACGTTTGTACTAATAAGCCCCTTTGGCAAATAGTACCACCCACACGGTCTTCAACAGGATCTTCACGTCCAGGATCCATCCCTGGTTCCGAAGATAGTAGACATCGAGGATGCACATATCGTGAAATCCGACATCGCTCCGTCCCGATACCTGCCACAGGCATGTGAGTCCCGGCAGGCCTTCGTGCCTGGCGTAGTGCCAATCCTCGTAGTAGTTTTCAAAATCACGGCGCGGTAGCGGCCGTGGTCCCACCAGTGTCATCTCCCCCCGCAACACGTTCACAAGTTGCGGAAGCTCATCCAGGCTGAACCTTCGCAAGAACCGTCCAACGGGGGTCACGCGAGGATCGCGCCGGATCTTGAACAGCCC
>Ga0172375_10008236_pt1 | contig 14071 bp, 18 predicted proteins | sample LakKiv1m_FD_114537 | JGI IMG/M metagenome (GOLD analysis project Ga0172375, IMG submission 114537) | Freshwater microbial communities from Kabuno Bay, South-Kivu, Congo - kab_092012_11.1m | ecosystem: Environmental > Aquatic > Freshwater > Lake | place: Democratic Republic of the Congo...
AAACGAAGAAACTAACAACAAAAAGGAGAATTAACAATTAACACGAGACGGTGAAACGGGACAATCCCGCTTGGCGGGACCCCATTCATCAAGCCACCCGCAGTGCGGGTGGTGTCTGACTTCAAAAAAATCGACCCAAATAAGGTCGATTTTTCAATTTTGAAAATAGGCTATTGCGCCTCGCCTTTGAGACAGAAATATAATCCATCAAGATTGTACTTATCATGCACCGGGCAAGTGCCGCAAATGCAGCCCCGTTCGACAAGCGAACAAGCTGTTTCGCCCTTGGCGCAAAAAAGTTTTTCGTTTTTTTCGCGGGTGCAGTCAGTGTAGGTTGGGCAGTGCTGGCAAACGCAGCTGGCAAAATTTTCTTGGTTATCGTCAACCTTCGGCATAAATTTGGATTTTTTTATTGAACAGTGATAGTGGCCTTCATCATCGGATGGATATTGCAATGATAGGGAAAGGTTCCAGCGTTGTTGAAGGTGAAAGAGAAAGTTTGCCCGTTATTCAGCGGATTGCTCGAAAAAACGTTGTTGTCGCTCGTGACCGTATGGGCGGTGGAATCTTTGTTGGTCCAAGTGACGGTCTCGCCTTTTTTGATTGTGAGGCTGGCGGGAGAAAAAGCGAAGTTTTGAATGGTGACGGCTGTGGCATCGGCCTGGCTCACGGCTGGCTCCGAACTAGGGGCGGGTGTCGCGACGCTGTTTTGCTGCGCGGAGTTTTGCGTTTGTGAGTTGCTGGCGGGGTACAGGGACGACGGTTTCTTCCCACGAGAATAATAGACGATGCCGATGATGACAACGATGATCACAATAGCAATCCAAATCATCGCGTTGCCTTTCTGTCGGGACATTTGCGCTTGTTTTTCCTCAGTTTGGTTTTCTTCCATGATATTTACCTATTTTTTAAAAGTATAGCGACTATTGCGCTATACCGAAATACTACAAACGATCGGAAGAATTATTTCGCGAAAGTGAAAGAGTCGAGTTCCTGATTGTCCGCCGACATGGTTTTCACCGTGATTTCTTTGCCTTTCACGCTCACGATGCCAAAACGGCCTTGGCCTCGGTTGGCATATTCAACTGCGCTGGGATCAGGCAGATCATGGTCAAAAGAATCAGTGCTGCCGAAAACGAATTGATAGATTGCGTTTTTCACGCCAGGAAGGACGGAAGAGTCGATTTTGCGCCGGCTCACGATATGCTCGTGGCCGTTGAAAACGGCCGTGACATTGTATTTGTCAAAAATATTCCAGAGAGCGTTTCGGTCGGAGGGGTTTTTGTCCAAACTCTCTCCAACCTTGGAACTCACGGGGAAGGCTGGTTCATGAAAAAAAACAAAAGTGTCGTCCTTTTTGCTCGCGGCAAGATCTTTTTCCAGCCAAGCGCGCTGCTCGCCGTTGATCTCGTGCATGTCAGGGCTGTCACTGTCCAAGACGACGAAATGAGAATTCTTGAAATCGAAAGAGTAGGCCAGCTCTGAAAAGCCGCTTGGTCCATTGGCCGGAAAATTGAAAGCGTCTTGCCAAGCTTTGCCACCTTTATCTTCGATGTTGTCGTGGTTTCCCATTGCGGCGTATGTTTTTGAAAGCAATGGCGCGTCGACACTTTTCCAGTCGTTGTGCTTTTTGAGGCATTCAGTGTAGCTTTCACAGCTGCCGGTGAGATCGCCGGTCGAAAAAACCAAATCAACATTATCCTTTGTGATGTCTTTCACAACTGTTTGAAAATTTCCGTTCGGGTTTCCCGCTGAAAAACTCTGCGTGTCGCCCATGACGGCAAAAGAGAAAGCGTCGCCGCTGTTTGTTTGCGCGGCGGGAGATACACTCGTCGCATTCAAAGAGAAAGGATTGTGAACGGCCGAAATGATATTCGTGGCTTCTGTCCCGATATCTTTCAAAATTCCGAAAAGAACGCCGCGAAAAGACAATAGGGGCCTGGAGTCAGCCGATTGGGCGCCGGCGCTGAGTCCCGTGCCGGCGAGAAGCATGATGGCAAAAATGACAAGAGATTTTTTCATAGTTTTTGTAATCTTGAATCAATATTAGCAAAAATTGAAAGAATTTAACAGAAAATGAATGGTCGATTAATGGTTGCTGCAAACTTTCACTTCGTTTTGCGGAATTTAACGAAGTTTGAAATATTTGCTAAGATACTAGCAAGGAGACTATCGAGAAAAAACATCATGAACAGAAAAAATATATTCTTCAGCTTGCTTGTTGCGTCTTTCATTTTTTTTCTTGCCGGATGCGCCGACAATCAGCCGCAGCAGCAAGTTTTGCGGGATGCCCAGCAATACAATATCAAATCGTCTCAAGACCGCACTCCGGACACATCACCAGCCGCGCACCGACTTTCGGTGAGCGCGCCGCAAGGGGACGCCAGCGCGGCGGCAGAGCAAAATCAGGCGGAGACAAATCAAACCGATCCCAAGGCCAAGCAGCCGCCAGCCATGCAAATTGACCAGGCCAAAACATATTCGGCGATACTCAAAACGGGAAAAGGAGACATCACGATCGATCTTGATGCGAAAAAAGTTCCGATCACGGTGAACAATTTTGTCGCGCTTGCGAAACAAAATTTTTTTGACGGGACGATTTTCCATCGTGCCATCAAAGACTTCATGATTCAAGGCGGTGATCCGAATGGCGACGGGAGCGGCGGCCCGGGATACAAGTTCGCGGATGAGAATCTCGAAGGGAAATATACGCGGGGAACGGTCGCGATGGCCAACTCCGGTCCCAACACGAACGGCAGCCAATTTTTTATCATCCACAAGGACTACGATCTTCCGAACGGTTATGTCATCTTCGGTCACGTTTCGAAGGGCATGGAAGCGGTCGACAAAATTGCGGACGCTGAAGTGACGGACAACGGGGCAGGTGAAAAGTCAAAGCCGGTGGATCCGGTGAAAATAGACTCGGTCGAGATTGTGGAGAAATAAACCATCGAAAACCGGTTTGACCGGAGATGAGATATCGATTATGCTTTATAAAAGGGAAACGGCCCCCTTTTTATTTTTTTGTCATGAAAAAAGAGAAAAATAGCCAATTGAAATTTGACGGAAAAAACTTCTGGACGAAGCTCTGGAAACTTCTTGCTCCGTCCCATCAGGCAATCAAAAAATTGCTTGTTTTGATCATGGCTACGGAGGCGGCGAATCTGGTTGGCCCATACATTTTGAAGCTGATCATTGATACAATCACAAATCTTCGATCCGAAGATCTTCGCAGAATATTGGAGCTGGTTTTTCTGATGCTGATTGCGAACCAGACTACTTCTTTTCTCGGCAATTGGCGGGACAGAAAAGTTTTCAAAATTTTGGCTGACATAATCATGTATCTTTCCGAAAGCGCGCATCGAAAAATGGTATTCCTGGGACTTGGATATCACGAGAAAGAGAACACCGGCAACAAGATCACCAAAATCCAGCGAGGCGTGGACAAAATAGACAGCCTTTTCGGCAGCTTGGCTTGGGAAGTGATGCCGACGGCTTTTCAAATCGTTTTTTCCACAGGAATATTGTTTTTCATTGATTGGCGGTTCGGAGCAATTTTGCTCACTTTCGTGCCGGCATTTCTCATCCTGACGTTGCGGGTCAACCGACTGGCCTTTCCTTTTCGGATGGCGCGATTTGACGCTGAAGAGCAAGCCTCGGGCGTGATGACGCAGTCAATCATCAATATCAACACAGTGAAATCCTTTGTTCAGGAAGAGCGGGAAAGCCGCGGATACAAAAAGATACTCAAGAAATTGACGGACAACTTGTTGGCCGAATACGGAAAAATTTTGAGCTATAACTTGCGAAGAAATTTCATCATCGATCTCGGGCGCGTGTCCATGCTTGTGATGGGTGTTTTTTTGGCGCTTCAAAATGACATCACTCTTGGCAGTTTGGTCTTCATCATCACTATTTCTGAAAAATCTCTCATTTCGCTCTATCGTGTTTCGCGGCTCTATGATCGGATCATGGAAAGCAGCGAGGCCGTGACACGTCTCTATGACCTGTCGCACGAAAAATCAGAAATTGAAAATCCGAAAAATGGAATCAAGCCGGCTGATATAGAAGGAAAAATATCTTTTGCGGATGTGAAATTCAAATACAAAGAAAGCGGTATTTGCGCGCTCGACAAAGTCAATGTGAAAATCAACTCCGGTTGCGTGACGGCGTTTGTCGGACCGTCGGGTGGAGGAAAAACAACGCTTGCTCGGATGATCTATCGTCACTATGACGCGGACAGCGGCGCCATATTTCTTGATGACAAAAATTTGAAAGAATATGACCTCTATGCCTTTCGAAAATTCATCGCCATTGTTCCACAGGAAGTGGAAGTCTTCAACGCGACGCTTCGGGAAAATATAAGCTACGCGAAGCCGGGAGCGAGCCTGGCGGAAGTCCGGGCGGCGGCGCGTACGGCCAATGCTGAAGAATTCATCAATGCAATGCAGGATGGCTATGACACTCTTGCCGGCGAGCGGGGAGTGAAGCTTTCCGGCGGCCAACGCCAGCGAATCGGGATTGCCCGAGCCGTTTTGGCCAATCCGCGGATCCTGATTTTCGACGAAGCGACGAGCAATCTTGATTCGCAGTCGGAAAAATTGATCCAGGAAGCAATGGAAAAAATCAGCAAAGGGCGGACGGTCATCATCATCGCCCATCGTTTGAGTACCATCAAAAAAGCCGACAAAATCATTGTTCTGGAGAAAGGAAAAGTGGTGGAAGAAGGCAGTCACTATGAACTTGCAAAAGTCGATGGCGGACTGTATCAGAAACTCATCAATTTGCAAAAGATGGGCGACGTGGCTTGAATCTTGCCAAAAGCGTCTTCCTGCCGTATAATGCAGGAGCATTTTGGCGATAAATAGAATACACAAAACATTCCGAGGTGGCGCAGCGGTAGCGCAGGGGACTGTTAATCCCTTGGTCGTGGGTCCGAATCCCACCCTCGGAGCAAGACAGGACAAGGAGCGACGGAAACGCCGCTTTTTGCTTTATTTATGCTTATTTCTTGGAGTTCTAAAGTTCTATTTAGCTTTGGCATCCATTCTGCCAAAAATTCAAAGGCTAAAGTATAATTTGGCTTTATTTTATCGGCATTTAGTTCAAGGTTCGAAAAAATATGGCTCAACAGCAATCTTTTGTCTTCTGCCACGGCTTTTGGGCTTTCGTAAATCGTTTTGGCTTTCAATGCCAGCTCGTGAATAGCATAGCCTGCTTCATAATAGGCGGTTCTTGATTGGCTCAATTTCCCAAGTGCTTCAATTGCTTCTTCCTTCTCCTTAATCGTGTCGTTCATCACTTTCTCGCACAATTCGGTTGGCATTTTTCCGTCTAGCTTGTCTTTGTATGCTTCCTCAATCCGTTTGTCGGCGGTTCTGATGATTCTGTTGAATGATTCTCTCTTTTGCTCGTTATAATCAATCTCGTCCTTGTGGCTTGCTTTCATCGCTTTGATCAGCCAATTCAAGACCCGCTCGTTTTTTGGCGCAACGGAATCAAAGAGAGGAAAGAGTTGGTTCTCGACATGTTCTTGCCGAACATAAGTTTTCTGGCTGCATTTCTTGTAATGATTGCAGTGTCCATACCAATGTCCCTTTTTTGTATCCCATGTAATTGTCCCGCCGCATTCTTCACATTTTATTTTTGCCTTGAAAACGGGCAAATGCTTTTTATACTGCGGATTGGTCAATTTCCGGACAAGTCTTGCCTGAACGGCATCGAATAGCTCTTTTGAAATAAGTGGTTCGTGTTGGCCACTGTATATTTCACCATTCCATCTTATACTCCCGTAATAAAACGGATCAGAAAGTTGTTCGTGCATCCTGCTTTTTCCTAATTTTCCGCCAGCTGCATTTCTCAATCCTTCTTTATGCATTATTTCCACTAGAGCATTCAGGGAATAATTACCGGACAAATATAGTTCAAACATTTTTTTAACAAGAGGCGCTTTTATTTCATCCGGAATATGAATTTTGTGTCCTTTGTCCCCAATAGTTTTGTATCCTATGGGCGGCTTGGTTGGCAGCCAACCCTGTGAGATCTTTTCTTTCTGTCCCTTCTTAACTTCTTCGGAAAGATTGGAAATAAATTTCTTGGCTAGAACAATCTCAATATCCCATCTAAACTTTTCGTCCGACTTGGCATTTTTATGGATGATCAAATTTTGTTTTACGAAATGAATGCTCCTTGTTTCGTCTTCTTCTAGCCAGTCATTGACTGCAACGGCCTCTTTGAGATTGCGGGTCAATCTGTCGACTTTTTCGCAGAGCAAATTGGAAACTTTTTTATTTCTCATATAATCCATCATTTCTGCAAAAACTTTTCGTTGTTTCGATCCGCTGGCTGATTCCGCAATAGCGAACACTTTGATTATGTTGAAACTTTTACGTTCGGCGTAGTCTTTCAGAAGCTTCTCCTGCGAAGGCAGGGAATAGCCAGTTTCTTCTTGCTCTTTAGAAGAAACGCGAGCATAAATAACTGATTTTGTGTTGTTCATATAATTTTGATTTAAGGATACTAAAAGGACGGTTCTGGCTTATCCAACTTTCCAAAGGATTGTTGGCAGAACCGCCCATTTAGTAAGGCGATAAATCCTTTGGATTTTTTGTTGGATAAGCACTTATATTATACGCTATTTTCAATCATTTTGCTATAGCGGTGTTTTCTATAATCCAGCCTCAAACAGCGCCTACAGCCCAAAATTTGGCTCACAGGGTGCTTGTAGAGCACGCCTACCCGTTTATCACATAGAGGGCACGAAAACCAGAATCTTGTGCCGCCGAAGCCTGTTCTCGATCTGTTTAACAGAAGGTCATATCCTTCGGCTTCAATGGAAGCGTTGATTAGAGCTTCTTTCAATTGAGTTGTACTTTCCCTCACGAAGTCGGTTATCTTGATTTTCTGACAATGTTCTGTTAAATATTTTTTTCCGAAATCATTTGGCCTCATTGTTTTGATTATTATTGAATTGCTGCTTCTCTCCAAAAAACGCCGTGTTGGTTTTCACATTTACTTTGAGCGCTGGATGTTTTTGACATCTCAATATCTCGAGGCTTGATAGAAATTGTCTATGAGATCTGTCTATTTCTCGCGATAGAAAGTTCCTATAACCCTCCTGATCGCTTCCGAGATATGTTTGGTTGCTTGTAAGTTTGTTGCTAAAAGTCATTTTTCGCACATAAGACATTGCAGCCATATCTGCTATCAATTTTTCGGAAGTTGTTTTACAATCAAATTCTTTTTCCAGATCTCTTTTGAGCTGCAAGGTCAACGGCCTATATTTTTCTCCTACCCCCTCAATCAGGGCATGTCCCGTTTCTATACTGAAAGCATGGGAAAGCTGAAGTACTTTTTCATCATCTTCTTTGGAGGTTTTTTCTCCAGTTTCAAGTTTGGGTAGAATTTCTTTTGAAAATCTAAGTAATAAGCCAACGGGATCAGATTCCAATTTCATATTTTTCACAAAAAGATCTCTCAACTCTTCTGATGAATAATGTTTTGCTGGCTTCACTTCTTCTTTTTTGGTTATTTCTTTCGTCATATTATTTTCGTGAAGTGAACTTTGTGAACTTGTGAACTTCACAGCTAAAGATAAATAAATAAAGGTGGCTAATTAAAAAGGCTTTCGGTATTGATTTCTTCCTTTTTCTCTTCCAAATCAATGTTCACATCGTTCACATCTTCACAGGTTTTTTCAATCCCGTATCTCTTTCGTAGTATCTCAATTTTTTCTTTATTGCTTTCTGAAACCACATAACCATCCCGCGTCCTCTCGGTTTTCAAATCCAACGTTTTTCTAATCATATATCCCATTTTCTTTGAGGTGATTGTTTCGGAAGGACTCAAGTCTTTGTTGAATCTTTCGGCAACTTGGCGTATAGTCGGGCGAAAATAGCCGTCATCCAAAAGCTCGCATATTGCGTCCAAAATTTGATAGCTGTAGCCAAGCGTCCTATCGGTTTTGATTTTTTCGTTATACTCCTTGATATATCGCTGAATTTCCTCGATTATCTCCTTATTTTCGATAATACTCATCAAAGGTATGGCAATTTGATTGAGACGGGGCTCAATCTCCCGATTTTCCAACTCCGGATTGATCTTGCTTTTGCCCTTATTTTGGAAACGGAACATCAGCAGCTTGTTTCTGATCTCCAGTGCCTCGTTCCAAAACAAATCGGGAATATTGAAAGGCACATCTTTTCTAGTAAAATTCAAATTCATGTCTTCGGTTATCATCCGGCTTTCCAGCGCGGTGTCCTTATAAAGCATTCGGGAAGCAATCAATTTTGGTGAAAAGACATCATAAGCTTTCACGTCAAAACTCTTTTTGTTGTTTCCCTCGCTCCTCAAAACCGGCATGCCTTTCATAAAGCCATTATTCATTATTTTAACTATATCCGTTGTCGCGTCGGAAAACTTGAAATCAGCCTCATCCAAGATAAGCGTGCCTCGGAAGTCATTAAGTATTCTGAAGATAGGCGAAACAGTGGTTGCTCCGCTGGCAAAGATCGGGCGATAGCAAATCGATCCGACAACCTGCAAGAATCTCGATTTTCCCGTTCCATAATCGCCCAGCCCTCGCAAATATGGAAGCTCATTGAAATCATCAAAGATCCAAGAAAACAGCACATAGTAGCTGGCTATTTTTTCAAAGAATAACGAGACGGAAAGATATTTGTGAATGAACTCCTGAATATCTTGGATCAGCTCCTTTTGAGAGCCGCACTCCTTTGGTTCTGAAGGAAACAAAATAACTTTGTTTTTCAGCAAGTCTTTTCCTGCGGGGTGGGGTTTCAAAATCACGCCATCGCTTTCAAACGATTTTCTGATTTTGAATCCATTGTCTTTCCAGATCGCCAATTTTGTTTCATTTTTTCGAGAATCAAAAAGCATTTCAATGATTGTGCCGTCATTCAGTATTTCCGAAGCGATAATTCGGGACTTTTCATCTTCTTCTCTTTTTGTTTCTTCCTTGATCTCCTCGAGCATTTTTTCTTCAATACTCATATTAATTTTGGAGCATTTGCACAGTCTCTTTGAAATTGAGTCCATGCAAGTGCATTGTTAATTTGATTACATCTCCATTCTCCTGACAGCTGAAACAATGAAAGGTGTTTGTTTCGGGATAGATATAGAAACTGGCATGCTTCTCGTTGTGAAAAGGGCACAGGGAAACGAAGTTTCTGCCGGATTTCCTCAACTCTAAATTTCCTTTGGCTATTTCCGAAATGGGATAGTTTCTTGCGATCTCCAATTTCTCCCGCCATCGCTCCAGCCTTTCTCCGCTTGGGCTGGCGATTGATTGCATCCTCTTCAATCTCAAGATGTGCCCGTGGGCTTCCAAAATTGGGGGCATCAAAAAAAGACTCGCCACTTGCTCGAAAAACCAAGTCGAGAATTCATTCACTCGCTGGCTATAGATAAAAGCCAGGCAATCTTTCATACTTATTGTTTTTTCATCGAGTTCAATCTCCCATTCCTTGATTTTTTCGGGGATAATTTCTTTCGCCTCGGGAAATATTTCCAGAAGCTCCTTATCGGTGAATCTTGGCGGTTTGTATTTCATAGTCATCTTCATTATTTTTGTGATGCATTTTTGCCAGCAAATCAAAGTAGCCCACGAGCCCGTTTCCGATCTGGGAAATTTCTTCCATCTCCAGATTCTGCCCGTATTCTTCCTTGATTATCTTTTTGAGCTCATCCAAGAGTTGCTGGCTGATCATCCTATTGCTGGTAGATTCTTGATTTAACGAGTTTCAGCGATTCGAAGTAGGCGACCGGCTCAACGCTCAAGCCCCTCGACCAAAAGGCTTGAATCAGCTTGTCTAGCTCGTCATCGCGCTTGATGACGAACACAATTTTTTCCGCGTTGCTCCTGTCCATTGCTTCGATCTGGTGGCCGTAAAGCTGAAGCGTGGCGACAAGAGCTAGATCACTGCTCCGGAAAAAATCATTCTCCTTGAGAATCTCTTCCATGGGGTTTCATCTTAATAATTAAAAAAACGAGCAGTCGTTTGCTCGTTTGGATTCCGTCTTAATTATATCATCTGCCTTTTCTCATAATTTTATTCAAATTTATTTTTTGAATAAGATCGACAAAAAAATACCTAATTCAAGGCATTTGGGAACAAGTTTATAATTAAAATTTGTTGCTATTTTGTAGTGATATTCTTCGAAATCAGCATAATCATTTGATAATTGCCTCTGTTGTCAGTTTCTAGTTTAATGGGGAGATTTTTATCTGAAATCAACTTGTTAATTCTTGCAATGTAATTTCTGACTCCACTGGTAGTTGTATTTAATATCTCTGCTAAATTATCAACTGATTGCCCATTTGTTAGAATCTCTTTATCTTGAAATTTGCCCACTTCTTTTTTCATTTCAAAAAAAGTGGCGAAAGCCTTAAAAAACTTTGTTTCTGATTTATCATTCTCTATTTTATCCACTAATTCCGGATTTCTGGCAAATCGCTTGTCTTCTTTTTTTATTTTCTTCTTTTTGAATCCTATTTCTTCTTGACCATCGGGGGTGATAATGCTAAGAACTTTTCTTTTGTCATCAATAAATGCTTTGAATATTATCTTTGTATCTTTTTTTGCATTAGGTTCTTTGTTTGGGATGTCTTTCGCTTTCTTGTCTTCCCTGCTCAATGAAGTTCGATTCTCTTGTTGGGCGATATTGGTAGCATTTCGATTTTCATATTCCGTTTTTAATAAGTTAAAAAAATCTTTAAATGTATTTTTATTAAGTCTGATCACAAATTCTTTAAAGTTCCCGCATCTATTATCAAAAAACATAGTAATATAGCCTTTGCTCATCATATAATTTAATGCTGTGCGACGTCCTTCTTTATAAGCACCTTTTTGGTGAATAGGGCTAATGTGCAAAATATCCAAAGGATAATTAGTAACATCTTTCCAAAAAGGAATAGAAACTTCCTCTTTGGCGGTCATTTGCAATTTTTCATAGATATCCTGCGCAACATCGCAAATGCTATAAAAATTATTTGGGCTTAAATTGTGCAAATCGTCCATATCATTTTAATCTTAATTTATTCTATTTTACGCCAAATAAGGCAGATAATCAAGGGGAATTTGCATATTTAAGCGAAAAGGAGTACTTTAAAATTAGATTTATATTTATACCAAATCGATGCGTGGGGCATCTGAAAACAAAATAAGCAGTTTATTGTCCATCGGCAGCCTCTTTTTGGCTGTTTTTATTTTATCAGGTTGTTCAAGTTATTCCACAGAAACAAGCGAAGAAGATCCTGCATATAAACAGGATACCGTCATCGAAGATTTCAATTTGTCAGAACAGGGGTCGCAGACCTTCAATGGCTACGAATGCACGGATGACTGTTCAGGTCATGAAGCCGGTTATAATTGGGCCGAAGAAAAAGGCATAACCGATCCAAGCGATTGCGGCGGAAATTCAAATTCTTTTATTGAGGGATGCCAAAGTTATGCCGAAGAACAATAAGGATTATGATTAGCAGATTTAAAATTATGAAGAAAACATTTTCAATCACAGCTCTTGTATTATTCGCACTATTTTTATCTGGATGTGGCAGCGACCCTGCAGTGAAAAAAAGCGATACGGGAATATGCCATCAGGCGGGTACAAATTACTATAAAAATACAAAAAATTTTACAGCCTATAACTCTATCGAAGAATGTTTAAATAGCGGCGGAAGATTGCCTAAAAAATAATTTTTCATGAATAATATTTTCCTATCTATCGCAGTCTTAATAATCTATATTTTGCTATGGCTGGTAATTAACCTTCTCGCTTATTATGTTTCTATTGCATTGAAAACCAAAAAGATTTTCTTATTGTTTGAAAATCTTGCCTCTTTCGTCTATTTCATTTTTAATTTTTTGTTGGGAATAGTCTTGATCTGGATTGGAATATCATTGCTAATTAACGGTCATTTTGTATGGCTCGCTGTATATTTATTTATCGGTGCAAGCTTAATTAGTTTTATAATTCGTTTATTTCAGTTTCCCTTTGTTTTTCTCACTGTGTATTTCTCGAATAAACTCCGGGAAGCGGATTTCAATGAAAATATTGCAACTGCAGAAGTTATTGGGGATGATGGAAAAGTCATAAAAACAATTGAAGGCGATACAGCGGTATTAGTTAGGATGGCAAAATATTTCATCCTCTTGTATGTCATAAACCTATTATCTATATTCATTGGTCCAGAAAAAAGCGCTGGTTGGAAGTGGGGCGATTACATTCTTTGGCCTTTCGTATGGTTAATTTCAGAATCTATCGTGATTGGCATTCTCTATCTTGCGTATCATAAAATAAGACATAGGAAATTCTTTCCAGAAAATAAAAATTACTACTTTATACAAGTTTGGAAAATATGTTTTTATATTCTTCTAGTTCTTTCTTTACCGATTTTTCTTTTTACACATAGTTCAAATTCTAAGCCGCAGAATGAAACAATTTCTTCACAGAATGAAAGTGAAGTAAATAAAATAAGTGAAAAAGAGGCTCAAATAGCCGACCTTCAGGAGAAGGCAGAAGCATATCGCCAAACAATAGAATCAAACCAGAAAAAAATACAAGCACTTCAAGAGCAAATTGATTATATAAACTCTCAACTAAATAACCCTGATCTGGCACCGCAAGACAAGGCGAATCTGCTTAAGCAAAAAAATGAAATATTAAATCAAGTAAAAGATAAAGAGAAACAATATCAGGAACTATTGAATAGGGTAAAACAGGAAAAGGAAGATCTTGCTGGGAATATAGATTCTCAAGCACAAAGTTCGGGATCAGACATGATTGAAAAATATGGTGGCGAGGTATTGCAAATCGGAGGCATTGGATCTCGCATAACTCAAAAAACTGCATATCTACTAACAGAGCAAGGATACTTATCTCCGGCAGAAGATTGGATACTTTCTTCGTTTAACAGCCCAGCAGATATTATGGATGTTGACTGCAGAGAAGGATATATTCTCACATCATGCAAAATAGAAGACAAAACGAGCAAAATATATGATGTATTTGGATGCAGAGTTTTCATAAAAGACAAGGTGAATAATAGAGTTAATATTGAATGCACCAAAAAATAATTCTATGGACAAAACATTTAAGTATTCAATTTCAATAGGAATAATAATTGTCGCTCTTTCTGTCGCTTATTATCTAGTTATCTTTTTACCTAAAAAAGAAGCGGGGCGATTGGAGCAACAGCGGCAGGAGCAAGAAGCGAATGAGCGAAATAATAAAATCAAGGAAGAAGAGCTAAGGCGACAAGAGGAAAATGAGAGAGCAATAAGAAAGGGTTGTGCCGAGTGGGCTTTAATAAAAGCAACGGGTAAAGAAAAATTTGAGCAAGGTGCACACTACAATCAGGGAGATTATGACGATTATTATGCAAGATGTTTGCGGGAAAAAGGATTGTAAAATTAGACTTAGGAAATAAGCCAAAAATGGAGTAAGTTTTTAAGCCAAAAATGGCTTGCTGCTTCCGATAACTATAATTACAGGAAGTAGGATTTAAAGGGATATTGAATCGTAATTTTTTAGCAAATAGTATGAACATTAAATTTACAAAACACTGGCATTATCTAGTGGCGTTTATCGTTGTGATATTTGCCATCAAACCCGTGCAAGACTTTGCAGAAACCGCTGGCGGCGAGGGGTTTAGGTTTGTTGCCAGTGCGATAATGGGATTATTGTGGATCGGTATTCTGATTATGTGGATTGTTTTTGTTTTTAGTAAGAAAAAAGAAGTTGCGAAGAAAGACTAAGAAATTTATAAAGGAAACTAGATCTTGAAAAGGTTATCTTTAGGAGTTTATATTTCCTTAAAAAATAAATAATAATTATAATTTAAACAAATGAAAAACATTATTAAAAACCAATATTTTTATCTGGGATTAATAATTCTTGCCTGTTCAATTCTCCTAGCGGGAGGTATCCCAACGTTTATTTATTTAGCTGTTGCGATAACATCGTTAATTGGTATTTATCAATCGAAAGGAAATTTGAATTCCCAATCAATTTTTTGTTCAATCTTAATTTTTTCCGTATTATTAGTTTTGTT
>Ga0172375_10008238_pt1 | contig 14071 bp, 11 predicted proteins | sample LakKiv1m_FD_114537 | JGI IMG/M metagenome (GOLD analysis project Ga0172375, IMG submission 114537) | Freshwater microbial communities from Kabuno Bay, South-Kivu, Congo - kab_092012_11.1m | ecosystem: Environmental > Aquatic > Freshwater > Lake | place: Democratic Republic of the Congo...
AAGTTCTTGGAATAAATAACAATCTGACGAAATTGTATGGGAGTATATGAAGTCGTAGGTACATCATAACCTTCATCTGATTTATATCCCCAATGTGGTGTGGTTTTTACAGGAATACCCGCGGCGGTGACTAAGTCATATTGCATGTGGATGTGTAAAGCAATTTCGTCTCCAATTTTGTTTCTCTCAAGTAGGAATTTTTTTATAGAATCACCTCTGTTTTCGGGGACAAGCGGTGAAATGAAAGTACGTGGGTTTACGAAATGAGTAAATGGAATATCACCAAATTCCTTTGAAAGTAGATTGATATCGAGTAGTGCTGAGTCGACAGCATCGGAACCTTCCCAATCAAAAGTCCAAGCAACTGTTAATGGCTCAGTATTTATTATTTTTACAGTATTTGACTTTAATATATTGAATTTATCGGAAAGTTGTACGGATAATTCAATTTCTCCTACTGGAAGATCGATTGCCGGGATACTGTAACCAAGAATAGTGTCTGTTTGAGTAGTTGGCATTAGGTTTTTTGTGCCATTTGGAAACAAAAATGTTACAGTGGTTGGATTGATTTTTAAGCCCTTTCCATTTTCAGGATCAATAACTTGAAGACTGAGATTGACGGAATTATGTTTTGGACCGCTTTTAAGGTGCCATATTCTCTCACTTGTTAGTATAATTTTTGAGTTTGATCTAGGTCGATCAAAAATGGAGATACTATTTGTATTCATTGTTTCCCCGTAGGTACTTTTTATTGGATTTATATAATAGGAAAAGACTAATAGTGCGGTAACTAAAACCGCCATCACTCCATATCTTTTTCTGAATTTAGTTTCTCCGGAGGGAACTATCGCGATATGTCCAAAATGAGAAATTGAAACGCTGTTGGTTAGGGTAATTGATGATAGAAATACAGTGGTGATTATAAAGATGATGACTAGGAAAATTACAGAAAATATATTCTCAAAATGAGTGCCGATAAATTCACGATATGTAAATAAGAAAACTAAATGAGTAATCCAAATGTCGTAAGCGTCACGACCTAGATAAATAATGAGTTTGTAGAATGGTTTCAGAATTGCGGGTCTTGGTAGAAGCGAACCCAAAAAGATTAGTATGATTGCTGATGAAAGTCCTATTGAAAGAAATCCAAGTGAAGGTGGCCATCTGGTTGTAGGGTTCAGAATTGGGATATCAAAATTTTTGGCTAACAGAATTCCAGCGGAGGTCACCAGTATCGAGGCTATAAAAAGATAAACTTGTTTTTTCTCATTACCCACAGAGTCACCGCGATCTTCGATATTGTGTTCCCACCAAATTCCAAAAAGATATACCGGCATGTAAAACAAAATTGGAAAACGTAAGGCGTCTTGACCTCCTGCGAATAATTCTTTAATTCCGTTTAATATCGAAGGTAATTGTATTGGATAGAGTAGCATTCCAAGCCCGTATGAGATGGCCGCAAAGATAATTAGGTATATAAGTGAACTTCTTACTATGCGGTATAGTGGTGTGGCTATTAATAAGACGAATGGCAAAATAATAAACACCGGAATATACTCCGTGATGTTTATTGGGCCAAGCATTGAAATTACCCCCAGAATTTTATTTGAAAGGACATTAGAGTCAAAATGAGGGACGTTTGTAAGTATACCTAGGATGCCGACAATTAAGTAACCGACATAAACTACACTTACATACTTGATGGTGTGCAAAAATCTATTTCGTAAAGATACATGCCTATATTTATCGATATATTTAGAGGCTATTGCTCCAGCGATAAAAATAAATATTGTGAAAGCTACAGTATTACCCAGGTTCTCTACCCTAGATAAAATTTGATTGCTGCCGGTATGGAAAAAATAAATTGCGTGAGCGGTAATCATCGCCAACACCGCCATACCTCTGACTCCGTCCAGTAAAGTGGAGCGGTGATTGGCATGTTGAGAAGTCATACATCAATCATACTAAATATGATGATTTCTTACAGTCAGTATACCGTACTAGGATTCTTGATGGATTCGGTCACCGTGGACTAGGATTCCTTTCGGTAAAATTCTACTGAATTTTCCTCAAGACCCGACTCGGCAAGATCGTTACGAGCTTGCCTCCGTCTTTCGAATCCTAGCCATAAAAAACAAAAAATCTTTCCGTAAAGGAAAGATTTTGTTGTTGCCGGACTAGGATTCGAACCTAGAATACCCTCCTCCAAAGGGAGGTGTCCTACCATTAGACGATCCGGCAATGAGCTAGGAACAGGTTATATTTTACAACACTATGCCTGGATTTACTCTAAAGCTTTCTTTGTTTCTCTTCTGCTAAGGCAAAAATCAGTGAATTTAGATCAGAATCGAAATCCAAAATTTCGACTGGAGCAATTGAGTTTAGATTAGCTTCATATTTATTCAGAATGTTCCCGACCCCCGCTCTTAGGTTTAAGCTTGCAAGATTGCCAATTTTCTCAAAATGAAGATTTGCAAGCTTGTACGAAGAAAAATTGTGTGTTTTTGCAGGAAGGACAATTCTGTAAACACTGACTCGGATATCTGCAATGTTTACAAACATAATCGGTTTTGGGTGTTCGGGGATAAAGTTTACAGGAAAGTTTTTTGATAAAACTTCATCGGTAAAAACCTCTTGTTGGAGGACTCTCATAATGGAAACTCTCACAGGTTCGTGAAGTTTTGAGTTTCCCATGGGTAAAGAAATGTCTCCTTTCTGACCAAGGACAGGATCGTTTACAGACAGATCGCTACCAACCAATACTGATTTATCATCCCATTTTCTTGTCACTATTAAAGCCACTCCCTGTCTTCTGGTAAGTCCCATACGAGTGTAGTGGAGGATACGGTGAAGAGTATTCGTAGACACCTGTACAGAGCGAGGTGCAAACTTGTGATAGATTCGTTCTAATGGAATTTTGTATGTGGCCATCAGGCTGAGGATATTTAAGGATTCGGAGATTTTACTGTTTGGACCGGCGGATTTGACCACACCATATTTGTTCAGCACGCGATGGTAGCCAGCGAAAGAAATTGGAAGGCTGTAACGGTGTTCCTTAATAACTTTATCTATTGAACCGAGTTTGAAATATTCGATGATAAGGAATTTTTCAAATTCTGACTGTGAGGTAATTTTTAGCGCCACAACAAAATATTATAGTCCTTATGACAATTCTTCCCAAGCTGAGGCAACATTTTGTGCCTCTTGTTCCGAGATAATTTCAATTATTACTCCCATTTGGACCAGTACTTTATCCCCCACATTGACTTTTTTGTCGCCAACCAAGACGTTCTTTTCTTCGGTTGAATAACTAACTTTCGCACTGTTTCCTTTTAAACTAATTACTGTTCCTGGGTAGGCAAGACACATATATAATGGATATTATCATGGATACAAATTTGAAACTTAAAATTGGCTGGTTTTCATTTACTTGCTGTGAAGACAGCACTATTTTACTTACGGAACTTCTCAATGATCATCTCGAAGAGTGGAAAAAGGTAATCGATTTTAAACATTTTAAGGCACTAAAAACAAATAACAGTATTGAGGGTTTGGATGTGGCTTTTGTAGAGGGAGCAATTTCCTCCGAGAGTCAAGCCGAAGAATTAAAGAAGATTAGAGATAATTGTAAGTACTTGGTGGCGATAGGAGCATGTGCTTGTACCGGCCAACCATCATCCAGCAGAAATAACTTCGCCACAGATGAAATAAATTTTAAAACTGCTTTCTATATGTGCCATTTTGATTACAGTAAAGACGTCAAAAAAATTGATCAGTTTGTTAAGGTGGATGATTATGTAAATGGATGTCCAATGAATAAGGATGTTTTCTTCTCAACAATGGATAAGTATTTAAAAATGTTTAAAATTATTTCCTAAAATGCATACAGCCGATATCACGATTGAGAACATTACCAAAATTGAAGGGACTGCAGGTTTACAAGTAAAAATTGAAAACGATAAGGTCGTCGACTTAAAGTTTTTAATAAAAGATTTTAGAAGATTTTACACCGAAGCTGTTAAGGGTAAACCTCTTGTGGCGGTTCCTACTTTTTTGTCCAGAATTTGTGGTACCTGTTCGATTGCCCACTTGTTTTGTTCGATTGAAGCTATAGAGAAATCTCAAGGTATCGTACCCAGCGAGCAGACTATGAAGCTGAGACGTTTGGCTTATGACGGTTTGATGATTAGAGACCATGCTTTGCATTTATATTTCTTTGTTTTACCTGATTTGCTGGGAATAGACTCTATTTTGGATATTCCTGAAGACCATGATAATTTTGGTCATCAATTACTTCACGATTCATTTGATATCAAAAATGTTGGCTCTGAGCTGACAACTGCAATTGCGGGTGCAATCATCCACGCTCCTTTACCGACTATCGGTGGATTTTTAAAGTTACCTGATCCCACACAGTTTCCTGCTTTAATACAGAAACTTGAAGGAATTAGGGTTCAGGTATTAAGAGGAATCGACGCGTTCTTTAAAATGCCCGATACGATGGTAAGGAATTCAGACTATTTGGCTTTGAGAAATGATAACGAGTTTAATTTTTTGCAAGGAAATGTCGTTAATACTAGTGGTAAAAAAATTGCCGAAGAACAATTTCATGATTTTTTGCGTTCGGTAATTATTCCCTATTCTCAAGCTGAAGGTTATGTATTCTCCGACACAAAAGAAGATTATTTTGTAGGATCTTTATCAAGAATAAATCTAAATAAGGATTTACTAAACAAAAGAACTGTTGCCGATATTGGTCAGTATTTAAGTGTATTTCCGTCAGACAATATTTATCACAATAATTTAGCTCAAGCTATTGAAATCCTCCATTGTATTGATGATGCGATTGAGATTTTAGGGTCTATTAAATTGGTAGATGAAAAACCTGTTGTTCAGCCTCATGTTGCCGGCACCGGAGTAGGTGTTATTGAGGCACCCAGGGGTACTTTATATCATCTCGCTCAGACAGATGAACAAGGTATGATAACGAATTACGATGTGATTGTCCCTACAGCTCAAAACCAAATAAATATTGAAAATGACCTGAAGAAATACTTTGAACAAAATTTGGATAAAGACGAACAGACATTAAAATTAGAGGCCGAGAAGATAATTAGAGCTTACGATCCCTGTATGTCTTGCGCCACTAATTTCTTGAAAATTGAGTGGATTAGATCATAATCAACTTCATTTTCTGCCGGCAACCCAATTATGTTCACTTTTTCAAGCATGCCAATTTTGATTAAGTACTTTAGCTGAAAAGATAAATCGTAGTCATGAGCTGTAGTTCGGGGAGAAGGAATTAGTTTATTCAGTTCTTTTTCAGTAATTAACGTGACCTTGTCTATTCCGTATACGGTATCTAAAATATTTACTTTTTTGTTTTCTGGTGTTGGTATGTCACCATTTGGAGGAATAAATTTAAAAATTACTCCGGCACTATCTCCCAATTTTGTAGCAATTTTAGGAGCAAGGCTATCTATTTGATCATCTTCGTTGCCGAATACGTAAATTGTCATCAAGTTTAGATTATAGAATGATAAGTTAAGATACATAATGACAGAAAAACATTACATCGGCTTACACGACGCAGCCAGATATGCGATGCAACCAAATATGTGGGGTTTTTGTGGTGAGGATTCGAGCCAGCAGATTTTAAGAGATTATTTGACCGAAAGAAACGGTAATAACGATTTGGTAAGAGAGACTCTTGATAATCATGGATTTCCCCACTTGATGTCTTTTTTGGAAACAATCGCCGAACTTTCCGGATTAGATAAATTTGATGAAGATGTGGTTACTTCTTACTGGTTTGGAGGAAAAGTCACTGAGGATGTGGATGCTAAAGCAAAAGGGATTTTGGTTGAAAAATATAAAAACAATTTGTCAGATGAATTTTCACAATCTCTTAGCCGTAGACTACCAGAGAATATTTATCTTACTCACTTGGCTCAAGTAGCGCTGATCGCTGCAGCAGACTACGAGGAACCTGAGAGAACAAAGTTAATAAATCATTGCATGATTGCTTATGGAAGAATTGATAGCGTAGATATGAGAGATAGAAAGGCTATGGTGATTCGTGAAGTTCTTATTAAAGACGAGAATGGAAACTATAATGTTGGTACTGCAAAACAAAGCGTACGAATCGATCCGGACTTAACCCCTGAACTGATTGTTGGAGATAATATAACAATTCATTTGGGATATATTGCAGGAAAACTAGACACATCAAACCAAGAGATGTTGCAGTACTGGACAAGAAAAGTGGCCGAGGTAATTTAAGCGGGCCAAACCTGCATCCCTGTTTCTGTGTCTATGATGACGATGGCCTTAGTCGGGCATGATTGCGCAGCCATAAGGATATTGGCTTCTGCATCGGTTGCATTTTCTTGTATTACCGCTTTGTTTTCATTATCAAGCTGAAAGATGTTTGGTGAGACAGCTACACATGTAGCTGCGCCAATACATAAACTTCTGACTACTTTAACTTTATATTTACCGATTTGAACTTCTTTGTCGGTGGTTGGGGTGGAATTATCCATATTTTTTATTATTAATTAATAAAGATTTTGTAACAAATTTTGAATGTCCTTTTTGTTGGGTGGTGTATCGACCAAAGGTTTCTCGTCTATCTGAGGAAACTCCGATTCGGCTGTTGGTTTTTCAACCTTATAGAAAAGTCCAACCGGTATCTTTTTTTCACCAAACTCCAAAGTTTTTTCCAATGCACTGACAATATTTGATGGATCATATGTATCAGGAAGTTTGTATGTGTTATCAGTGAAAAATGCCGGAGTACATTCTTTATTCCAGGTAATACATGGTTGAAGAATTTCTATCACAGACATACCGTTATGTTTGTTGGCCTTTATGATCATCTCAGAAAGACCGGCGATATCATTTGAATAAACTCTTGCGGCGAAGGTTGCACCGGCAGCTATGGCTAAATTTAAAGCCTTAAATGGCTCGTCCGGGTTGCCATCAGGTGTGGATTTTGATTTGTAATCTTTTCTGGTGGTCGGTGAGGTTTGACCGGTCGTCAAACCATAAATATTGTTGTTGTGTAATAAGACTGTGATGTTGTGATTTCGTCGGCAGGCGTGAATAAAATGATTACCACCTTCACCAAGACAGTCGCCATCTCCGGTAAACACAAAAACGTTTAGTCTGTGGTTACTCAGTTTTATTCCGCTAGCTACAGGAATTGCACGACCATGAAGACCTTCAAATGATGTAAGCTTTACAAAATTTACCATGTGGCCATGGCAGCCGATACCGGCGACAAAAGCAGTGTTGGTGTTGTCCCACCCAGAAGCAATGGCGGCGTTTTTAAATGCTGCCCAGATGCCGAAGTTTCCACAGCCAGGACACCAATTTGGGAAATATGGAGTAGATAAATCCGCTTGTGTGATCATTTTCTATTTAGAATACTATTAATTTTTGCCTTAATTTCTTCAGGAAAGATTGGTCGCCCATCATTTTTTAATAACCTATCTAAAATATCGATACCTGTTTTCTCACGGATGATTCCAGCCATTTGTGCTGTACTATTACACTCTATATTAAGTAAATATTTTGATTTAGATAATCTTTCAAAGACTGCCTGTGCAGGAAAAGGATTGATCCATGAAATATGGAAATAATTTAAGTTTGGAAAATCTTTAAGTGCTTCCAAAATACTTCCTTTGTTACTACCCCACGAGACGATTGTTATATCGGCATCTTCGGGGCCATACAGAACTGGTTGCTCCATGTCCTCTTTTGCACAAGTATCAAGTTTTCTCAAGCGTTTGCTCATTTGTTCGTTTCTATCTTCTATGGTTTCACTTGAGAAGCCATATGAGTTGTGTTCGTCTGAGTTTGCCATAACATGATTTCCCAATCCTGGGAATGATCTTGGAGAAATTCCGTCATCTGTTACTTCATAACGAATATATTGCGACTCAGTTTTAGTTACAATTTTTCCTCGATTTATTTGATAGTTTTCGTAATCAAATTTTGGAAAGGTTTGTTCATCATCAAGGACATTTTTATCCATGAGCAACACAACAGGCGTTTGATACTTATCCGCCAAATTGAATGCTTTCATAGTCAGCTCAAAAGCTTCTTTGCTATCCCCTGCCGCAAGAATGATTCTTGGGAATTCACCTTGGTGAGAATGGAGAATCATTCTCATATCTCCTTGCTCACTCCATGTGGGCAAACCGGTACCAGGACCTCCACGCATTCCCTCAACAATTACTAAAGGAATTTCTGTTTGACCAGCAAGACCATATCCTTCGGTCATCAGACAAAATCCTCCGCCTGAAGTGGTAGTCATGGAGCGAGCTCCGGCAAAAGACGCTCCAATCGACATATTAATTGCTGAAATTTCATCTTCAGCTTGTTTGAAAACATATCCGTATTTTCTTTGATTAGCAGCAAGATGATGAAGAATATTCGATGTCGGCGACATGGGGTAAATAGCCGCAAACTGAAGACCAGCGGCAATGGCACCGAAAGCAACCGCGTCGGTTCCGTTTACTACCATGTTTTTATCAATTGTTTCGTGTGGAGCCAAAATTGGTTCGAACTTATCAGAAAAATTTTCTTTTACGTAATCATATCCCGCTTTGGCTGCTGTCTGATTTATTTTTACAATTTCTTCACCTTTTGAAGATAGATCTTCTGTTATTAGATTAAGTAATAGTTCAAGATCACCGCCCATGGCTGCCAGTGAAGCCCCAAGAGCAACATTATTTGAAACAATTTCTTGTCCGCCTGATTCTGAAGCAAGCCTTTTAAGTGGGACCGGAAATAGCCGGCAATTATCTTTACAGGAAGATGCATCGATTTTTCCTTCGTCTTCAAAGACGATACCTGCTCCCTGGGTAAGTTCTTCTTTATGAAGATCGACTGTTTCTTGATTTAGTGCCACTAAAAAATCTACAGATTTAATTGCAGAATAAACAGGTGACTCCGAAAATACTGTTTGCATTACGTTGTGGCCACCTCTAATCAAAGAAGGATATTCGATATAGTTATATATATGGTAGCCAGACCTTACAGCTATTTTTGAAAACGTTAGGCCGGCACTTTTAATACCTTGGCCTGCCATTCCTCCGATCTTTATGGAATATACCTTGTTGGACATAATTAGTTAAATTTTTCTGAGTAGACCCTTTCTTGTGGACATCTACTTTCCAATAATATTTTTGTTGCCTCTTCAATCATAGCTTTATTCCCACATAAATAGGCGGAACACTGACTGGCGTCAGGGAAATCGTTTTTAAGAATATCTGTCAAGTGCCCACTGAACCCTGTCCAATTTGGAGTGGGTTGAGAAAGACAGAATTTGTAGTGAAAATTTGGGTACTGAGACTCCAAATTTTTAAAGTAATTCTGACCAAAAATATCTTCCTCGTAACGTAAACCAAAATAAAGAGTAATTTGTTGGGTAAGTTTAAGATTCTTTAGACAGTACTCAATCATATTCTTGAGCGGACTGATACCGGAACCTGTCCCCAAGAATAGTAGATGTGAAGCGCCGTCCTCCGGATGGAGTGTAAATATTCCGGCAGGATTCAAATATTTAATTTCATCCCCCACCTTTAAGTTTTCGAAGAATTTTGATCCTACACCGCCTGGACCAATATCAATTAATAATTCAAATCTAGTATCTGAGATGGTGGCCGCAATAGAATAAGCGTTTATTCTTTGTTCTCCAACTTTTATGCTTATAAATTGCCCTGGTTTGCAGGTAAAAGGCTGGTCTGATTCAAATATTAAGCTATGAAATTTACTAGCTAATATCGTGTGAGTAATTGCTTTTGCTGTTTTAAATTGGGGCCCTATAGACACTGTTTTTTTTGGTTCGGCTGTTAAGACCACCTTTGAATCGACAGCCCAAACACCTGTGTGAGTAATTATTAAAGGGTTAATTTCTATTTCTGCGATATCAGTATTTGACTCGGCTAACTTACTTAACCGAATCATTGTTTCAATGAGAGGTTCAACGTCATAAGGATCTTCCCCTCTAAAACCCCTAAAGAGTTTATTAATTTTTGAACTTCCAATTAAAAGACGTGCAGAATTTTGATCGATTGGAAGCAAATGAAGATTTTTGTCTACTAACAATTCTGCAAACTTTCCGCCGGCCCCGAATAACAAAACAGGACCAAAATTTGGATCTCTCTTTACACCAACAATCACTTCCAATCCACCAACAATCTCTTTCTGTACTTGAATCTTGATACTTTTCTTCGTCTCTTCGTCTAGTGTATCAATTTTTGAACTTAGATTGTTCCACGCAACAGTAAGCTCGTTGAGATTATGGATATGAGTAATTACTCCGCCGATTTCGGTTTTGTGCAGGAGGGATGGTGAAGAAACTTTTATGACGATTGGCCATCCAACACCGTTGGCAAATATTTCTGCTTCAGATACGCTTAAAACTGCTTGAGTAGGAGGAGCTTGGATACCGGCAGCTGTTATAACATCATTTGCCTCAAAGTTTTCCAGATTTTGTCTGTTATTACTTTTTACCTTAGTGATAATATTTTTTACAGTATCAAGATTCTGATTAATATGCAGTTCTTCTCCAATAGTCTTGATACTTTGATAATTGACCCATTTTTGCCACTGCCACATTTTGGCTAAAGTGTTAATTGCCATTTCAGGAAATGGGAATGATGGAATCTTATAAGCATTGAGGACTTTCTCACCTACAGCTGTTGTACTTCCGCCAATAAAAGAACAAAGTACAGGTTGAGAGTATTTCTTTGCCAGATTGCCGATAATTTCTGCAGTCTTTTCAATCTGTGTCATCAGCTGCGGAGTGAGAATTACGACAGCTGCGTCTACTAAAGGTTCGGAAAGCACAGCTTCTAGGGCTTGTCCAAAGCGATCCGCAAGTGCATCACCAAGAACGTCTACCGGATTAATATAACTAGCCATCTTCGGAAGAGTACCTGCAAGTTTTTCTTTAGTTTCATCACTAAATTTTGCCATCTCTAAGCCAACGCTATTGATGGTATCCGTACTTAATACCGCAGGTCCTCCGGCATTCGAAACAACGGCAACGTGAGGTCCTTTGGGTGGGTTCTCCCAAGCAAGTGCTCGTGCAAGATCAAAAAACTCACCTAGCTCATTGCAACGAATTATTCCTGCTTGAGTGAGTGCTACATCCAAGACACTATCTTCCCCAGCAATCGACCCTGTGTGTGAGTGCATTGCGTTGGCTGCTGCTTTTGATTTTCCCGGTTTTAGAGCAAATATTGGAGTTGTTTTTGAAATCTCTGAAGCAATTTTAACGAACTCAATACCGTCGGCAATTGATTCGAGATATAAACCTATTGGAGAAACTTGAGAAAGGCCTTCCTCATTATTTAATACACTTTGGTTTTCTGACCAGTATTTGAGAATGTCGTTTTCATTTATTACTGCCTTATTTCCCATTGTGACAAATTCACTAAAACCAAGTTTTGTTGTTTGACACCAATCAAACAAACTTGCGGCAAGAGCACCAGACTGGGAAGCGATTCTTAAATTACCGACCTCTTTTACAATCTGTCCGAAAGTGACATTAATTGGAAGATTGTTATTTGCGAAACCCAGACAATTTGGACCCAAAACATTTATTTGATATTTGTTTGCAATCTCTATCAATTTCTTTTCCAATATTTCTCCCTCAGCACCAATTTCTTTGAAACCGGCTGTAAAAATGACAGCATTTTTAATACCTTTTTCTCCAACAGAGGTAAGGACATCAATAACAATAGATGAAGGAATACAAATAACAGCAAGGTCCGGTATTTCAGGAAGTGAATTTACATCGGAATAGCATTTTAGACCGGCTATTTCACCATCCTTTGGATTGACAGGGTAAATATTTCCGGAGAATCCTGATTCAATTATATTTTTTATAGCAATAGCACCCACTTTCTCTGGAGATTGAGAGGCTCCAACTATTGCAACCGATTTAGGTGCGAACAAACCATGTAAATCTCTGGGCATTAATTAAGACTAGCACAAAACGAGGTTTCTTTCCTTATTAAATCAGAGAAAATGTACTAAGAATTAAATTCAGATTATTTTGTAAAGTAGCATCATTGAGCTGAATCACTAATACCTTATTACTGAGTTGAATTAAGGTGAAGTTTTGTTTTGTCCCCGCACCGGGACCATCAACGTCTGACGATACTCCTACAAGACTGACCGCAACTTTGTTTGCAACATTAATATTCTTTTTTACTAAAGAGGCTTTTGAAATTGAATTTGTGTAATGAACTTCAGCTTCTTGGACAGATAAAAATTTAATTTGCTGACCATTTGTATCCAAGGCGGAGTCGATACTGATTTGAATCGGTGGGCGAACTTCTTGAGTTTGATTTGGGGGTGTAAGAATTAGATTTAAATAAGTGGATGGAGATTTTGACAACTTCCAATCCGATGGATAATTAAAACCAAAACCATAATCTTTATTTGAATAGGATGTGGTGTTAAACATAAGATCCGCTTCTTTTGCTGTAGGTGTAACGATACCGGTAATCGATGGTGTGGTTTGTGGTGTGGTCTCTGGAGTGATTTGAGGTGTAATGGCGATATCCGGAGTGATACTGGTTTTTGGCTGAAGAAATGTTAGTGGCATGAGTGTTCCGAAGTAGTAACCAAGCGCCCCAAAGGCTATGGCGGTGGTCATTACAATTGTGAGAATCAATAGAGAGTTTGTTTTTGCCTGCGGAACTGACGGTACTTGATATTGGATGGGTTGTGTTGGTGCTGAATATGGTTGAGTGTTTTGTGGCAGATTATTATCCATAAATTTATTATAGACCGAAACTGGTCCCACCTGTTCGAATCCTTGCCAATCAAAAAAAACACACCATAAAGGTGTGTCTTTTTTTTGAGCGGGAAAAGGGATTCGAACCCTCGACCTTCTCCTTGGCAAGGAGACGCTCTAACCAACTGAGCTACTCCCGCATTCGTCGAACAGGTATATTTTATCAAATTATGTGCCAAGCTGAGGAGTCGGACCTCAATCTCGTGTTTTTCAGACACGCGCCGTGACCACCTTGGCTAGCTTGGCATAGTAAGGACTTCAAAAGAATTATACCAAAAATAGCCATAAAAATGGGGAGATCTGGTCTCCCCTTTTGTATTATCTCGCCCAGACGTTATTGTTATCGCACCAAGAATAGTAATATGTGAGCCGGTTATTTAAGGCTCTAATACCATTTCTACCCTTACGGCGCCACATAAGGCGGCTCCTTATATCCTTGGCTTCATCGGAATCTTTCGGAAGCGTTTTTAGAAGCTTCCTGTCTTCAGCTTGTTCTCGTGAAAGAATTGTTACCAATTCACGGTCAGAAACTGACTGCTTGGACATAATGGTGTAAAGATTGCGATCAATATTACTCAAATGACGTGTACCTTGAAACACTGAAACCTCCTTCGAAAAGAGTTAGTAGAAGGATTCCCCTCACTTTCGTTCGGGACCTGTCTCGCTGAAACCGTTACGGGTTCAGCTCCGACTTTCGAATCTTCAAGGTTTAAATACACAAATATCCCGACACAAGGCCGTGATATTTGTGGACCCTGAAGGATTCGAACCTTCGACCTCCTCGATGTAAACGAGGCGCTCTAACCAACTGAGCTAAGAGTCCATCGATGTTATTTTATCAGAACAAACAAATAACTAGATATAAAACATTTTTGGAGGAGAGGACTTGACTTCAGATAATCCCTACGGGATTTCTGAAGCAGGCTCGGCAGGTTCGTTACGAAACTGGTTCCGCCTGTTGAAGTCCTTCACAGAGAATAAAAATATCTCACCACTGGGGTGAGATATATTTATTGTGCCGAGGAGAGGACTTGAGTCACCGATATTTGCTTCGCAAATTCGTCGACCCCAACTCGTCAGGTTCGTTACGAAACTGACTCCGTTTGTTCAAGTCCCTTCCAAGATTTAAGAGTTTTATCCACGAGGGATAAAACTCATAAATTGTGCCGAGGAGAGGACTTGAACCTCCACAGGATTGCTCCCGCTACCACCTCAAGGTAGTGCGTCTACCATTTCGCCACCTCGGCAAGT